>ENA-OWOZ01000501-OWOZ01000501.1-bioreactor-metagenome-genome-assembly--contig:-NODE-501-length-49121-cov-8.242639_pt1 | contig 49121 bp, 52 predicted proteins | sample MGYA00238140_ERZ651804 | MGnify/ENA primary metagenome ERZ651804 (study PRJEB26910, sample SAMN07631232) | bioreactor metagenome | isolation source: Switchgrass digestor | place: USA: Dartmouth...
AATGACAGAGCCGATAGCCGTGCCCGCCAGAGACAACAGCGCAACGAGTACAGTGTCGGACATCAGTACTGCCACCTCGCTTTCTTGCCCCTGATGTCCACGTGCACGATGTACTTAGCGCCGTACCCGACGCCACCCTTCGTGTTGAGCCAGAGCGCGATGTTTTCGATCTCCTGCCTGAGCTCGGAGTCCTTGACTCCCGCCAGCTTGCCGTAGATGTCCGCTGCGGTCCCGTACAGATGCTGGCTTGAGGTGGCGCCCCCGCGCTCCTTGTTCCAGCGTTCACACCGCTGTCCACCGGCAACGGCGCCGTCCGGCGCAGGATGCGCGTTATTGGTAACGTAGATCATCACACCAGGATAGGTCTTTTCGAGTTCACGCCAGATCCGCTCGACGAATTTCAATCCACGCTCCCGCGCGGGGAGCGACGGGTCTTAACTTGCTTATAACTTTCGGCGAAGTTTTATTTCAATCCACGCTCCCGCGCGGGGAGCGACAACGGCCATTGCCGCCCTCCGCGAACAGGCAGAGAATTTCAATCCACGCTCCCGCGCGGGGAGCGACCACCAGCCGCTACGTGGGATGCCACGCGCACTGTATTTCAATCCACGCTCCCGCGCGGGGAGCGACGGCAGATAAACGCATTGACCCAAAACAGGTCTGGGAGATTTCAATCCACGCTCCCGCGCGGGGAGCGACAGGCCTGCCAAGATACACTTACAAATATATCGGAATTTCAATCCACGCTCCCGCGCGGGGAGCGACCAACATCGACTACGACACGCTGAGGGTTAGGTTATTTCAATCCACGCTCCCGCGCGGGGAGCGACATAGCACAAATCACTATGTTATAATGGTAGCGTGATTTCAATCCACGCTCCCGCGCGGGGAGCGACGCGGACAAGTTCTATAACCTGCTGGTATCCATTCAATTTCAATCCACGCTCCCGCGCGGGGAGCGACCCTGCATTTTTGCATAAAAAGCGCATTTTGCGCCTTTCGTCATGAAACTTTATGCAAACAGCGAAAGGATCCGCCCCTCAAAAGCGGCCTTTTGCGGCGACGGAGGCGCTGTTTCCCCCAAAAAACCGCGCGAATGCCGCCGCGCTTTCCTGTGCACTTGCCTTTCGCGCGCAGAAAGCCGCCATGCGGCGCATAAGGATGCAGGCATATTTGCCAAACGTTCAGCGCTTCAGACGATGATCGCATCGTCCACGTCGTAAGAGGGCTTTGCGCCATAGTGTTCCACCCTTGTTTTGTAGTTGTTTCCCAGCACGTAAAACCGCAGGCTGTCTTCCTCTTCGTCGATCAGCTTCACCAGCTTCGCCTTGATGGCCGCGAACTGCGCCGCATCCGCGACGCACTCGAACACCGAGTTCTGCACCCGCTGACCGTAATTGACGCATTGGCGGGCCACCTGCCGCAACCTCTGCCTGCCCTTTGCGGTCTGGGTATTGACGTCATAGGTAATGAGAATCAGCATCGGATTTCACCTGTTACCAGAAAAACGGCGGGTACTGCCCCAAGTCTCCCCGGATATGCCGCGAAAGGAGCAGCGCCTGGGCATAGGGAACCAGTCCCCACTGGATTTTTTCCTTCAGGAAGGGGTGCGTCAGTTCCTCGAGCTTTTTTTCCTGCCACTTTTTGATGACCGCGATGCGGGTTTCGTCCGTCATTGTCACCGCGCCGCTCTCCTCGACCACAAAGCCTTCCGACCGGACAATGCCCTTGTTGATTGCCGTCAGCACGAAGCGGTCGGCCACAGCAGGCCGCAACTCCTCCATCAGGTCCAGCGCGAGGGACATGCGGCCCGGCCTGTCCCTGTGCAAAAACCCGGCAAAAGGGTCCAGCCCCGCGGCATACAGCGCCGCGCCGCACTCGTGGGCCAGCAGCGCATAGCAGAAGGATAGCAGCGCGTTCACCCGGTCCAGCGGGGGCCTTCTGCTGCGGCCGCGGAAGCGAAAGGCCTCTTTGTCGGAAAGGATCAGCTCGTCGAAGGCGGAAAAATAGACGTTTGCCGCCTCGCCCTCGCACCCGCGGACGCTGTCCAGCCTGTTCGCAGCCATGACGCGCTTTGCGGCGTTTTTCAAATACTCCGACGCGCGGCGCAGCTTTTCCCCGTCCACACGCAGGGCGTGATCCCGCCGAGCCCTTTCGATGAGACTCCTGCAGTTGTGTATTTTGCCCGCCACCATGTTCCGGGCGATTTGGGCGCTTTGGGCTTCGTCGTCGCCCAATTTGTACTGGGCCTTTCTGGTCAGGATGCTGCCGCACTCCGGCCCCGTAACCCTGCCCAAAAAGCGCCCGTTCGCGCCGATGTAACTGATGGCGATGTTTCGCCGCATGCATTCGCCAATTAGCGCAGGGCTGGCACCGGCGTAATTGAAGGCCACGATGCTCTCGATGTTGTGAAGCGGCCTGCGCGCATTGACCTCGCCCTCGAGCAGGACGACGATGTTCTCGCCGTCCAGCCCGAGGTAGACGTCCTTTGTGGTCACATACAGCGTGTTCAGCAGCTTACGCATCGCCGTCCTCCCCGATGTGCGAAAGGATGTACGCTGCGCTGCTGTCCGCCAGTTCCGGCAGGCACACCGGTTCAAGGGAGCACCCGTTGCACGCTTTTTTCTTCACAGGCCTGGGGATGCGCCCGCTCTCCAGCATCGCGCGCATCCCCCGGATGCAGTCGAGCACCTTTTGCCGCAGGCCGTCGTCCAGCGGGACGGAAACCCTGCGCCTGGGCTCGCCGTAGTACACGAAAGCCTGCTCAATTCTGCAGCAGAGCATCTCCTCCAGACACATTGCCTGGGCGCAGAGCTGCAGACCGTCCGCCTCCTTGAAGGCTTTGCCCTTTTTGTACTCCACGGGAACGGGGCGGTACCGTCCGGCCCTTCCGAACACCGGCACGCCGTCAGCGCTTTCGATAAACTCCACCACGTCGCAGACGCCGGCGATCCCCAGATTGCGGGAGCAGACCGAAAGCGCGCGCACCGTCAGGACGCTTCCCCGCTTTTCCGCCCGCAACCCCGCGTGGGCATTCTCGTGGAACAGGCTGCCCCGCACGGTGTGCCAGTTGTCCTCCCAGCGGTCCTCCAGAGCGATCAGCGCCCACTGCCTTTTGCAAAAGGCATATTTTTGAATGCCGGAGAGGTTCAAAACGGGATAATCGTCCTCACTGTGCATCCCACACGTCCGGCGAAAGCCCTTTTAGCGGCTCGATGGTGACCTCGAAGTCCTCGAAGCGCTTCGGGCTGTCTGTTTTCGGGATGACCTTCACCGCGCGGTGCACTTTGGCGGAGGGATGGTCGCCGGACTTGCAGCTGTGTTCCCACCAGACGACCTTCTTCACCTCCATGCTGCCTTCGGGGCGGGCGGAGGAGGCGTCGTTCTCGAACAACGTGATGAGCGCCTGCTTGAGCTTTTGGGCGTCCTCGTCCGTAAAGCCGGTCTTTTCGGCCAGCTGGCAGTTGATGCTGCCGTCGAACCGGTAGACGCCAAAGCTCACCCGGTGCTTGGTGCCCATGGTGTCCGACGAGCGCTTCTCGTTAGGCTCGCTGTTGACGCTCTTGGTGATCTGGATGCTTTCGATTTCAATGGGGTGCACGCTGATGGCGGGATGGATGGACACCGGCCCCCGCACGCCGATGGACACGCCCTCGCCGCTCCTTTCCCCGCCCTTGAAGGCGAAGAGCTGGCCGAACGCCCGCACGTCGTACCACAGTTTGCAGGCTTCTTGGGCGTAGTCCCTGCTTTTCTTCTCGCGCTCGAGCCTGTTGAGCACCTCCTGCCCCTTTGCCCGTTCGCGCAGGCTGTTGAAGCCGTCGTCGCACCGGTCGTCCGACTGGACGAAGATGCGCTCGCCCATGTCCTGCAGGCGGTTGCGCAGCTTGCGCTTGATGCACACGTCGCTGACCTCGCCCAGGCCGTCGCCCGTCTCCCTGGGGCGGTTGCCGTTCAGCGGGTCGCCGTTGGGGTTGGCGTTCTGCACGGTGAAGATGACCGTAAAGTCGATTTTTCTGGAAAGGGTGCTCATGCGTTAACCTCCTCCTCGATGGCAGCGTTTTCCTCCGCCTCCGCGCCGTTTTGCCTGCGGAAGCGCCTGTGAAGCTCATCCAGCTGGCTCATGTAGCCCAGCACAAAGCACTCGTTGAGCGGCTCGTCGGTAAAGTCGCCGCGCACGCCGTCGCCCTGTTCCTTCAGGCGGACGGCGATGGCGCCGAGCTCCGACACCAGCGCGCTGTTCGCCAGCTTGCCGCGCCGGATGTAGGGCAAAAGCTTGTCCTCCAGAATGGCCGCGGTGCTGGCGGGATGGGTGCGGAAGCGCGAGCGCAGGCGCAGGGCGTTGGTGTCCCTGCCGTCCTTCATGCGCCACAGCACCAGCTGTTCGATGTAGTGGTAGTACGCCCACATCCTGCCGAACAGATAGGAACGCTCGTCCTGATGCACGTCGAGATGCACGGTAAAGACCTCCTTGTATGCGTCGACGGTGTAGATGCCCGGATTCGCCTTGTCGTTCAGGTATTTGCGGATGACCGCGCAGGCGGTGCGCGTCTGCCGCTCCGGCACGGCAAAGGGCTTGCAGCACCGGGCGAACAGGTGGCTGACCACGTCCTTCGGCACGCGCGCGCCCTCGGCAATGCAGGGGAGCAGCCGCTTCATGACCGCTTTTTTGAACTTGTCGCCGGCGTTTTCGCCGTAGGCGGCGGCAAAAATGTCGTACAGCGAGGGGGCGGAAAGCACCTCCTCCACCTCGCCCTTGGGGTTTTTGAACCGCATGGGCCAGACGCAGGTGCCGTACCAGAAGGCGATGCGGTCGAGGTACTCCCTGCCGTTCATTTCGCGGTAATAGGTGATGGAAAGCCTGCCCTCCGTGGCGGAATCCAGGCAGATGATGGAAACGTCCGCGTCGTCCTTCAAATCCTCGTACCAGCCGGAAAGGCTTTTGCGAAGGTTTTTCGCAAAGTCCTCCCGCAGCACCCTGGCGAGGCGTTCCCTGCCCAGACTGTCCCCACCGGAGGGGCCGAGGGGGGGCAGGTCCTCGCCCATGGTGCCCCAGGCGAGGCAGACGGCGTCGTCATTCCGGTAGCCCTGCTTGTCAATCAGCCACCTGAGGGCGTTGTGGGCCTTTTGGGTGGTCTCGTAGCCGATGCGCGCCGCCTGTTCGGACGTTTCAAACCTGCCGCGGAAGGTGAAGTTGGACGTGTCGTTGCCGGAAATGAGCTTGGCCTTGTCCGCCTTGTGGCGGATTTTGGCGGGGTTGTTGTCCGCGCAGGGGATGATTCTTCCGGTGGCGTAGCAGAGGTCCGCGCCGGGCAGCGTGCTCAAGTACCATTGGATGTACTTGTCGCGGATGGTTTCGTCCCTCCACAGCTCGCAGCGCGTGCCTGAATCGTAATCCTCCACCACAAAGCGCACGAGGGCGCCGGACACGTCCCCGCTGACGGCGCGGTAGGCCGGGGGCTTGTCCTTCCCGGGGACTTTTTCGGGGATTTTGCCGCTTTCATCGGGATCAAAGAGGCCCGCGTCCACCAGGTCCGCCACGAGGGTGCCCTTTTTGAGGTACTTCAGCACGGCGCGCAGTCTTTCGTCCCCGTATTCCGAATCGCACCACTTCTGAAGGTTGGAAAGATAGGTTTCAAACCTCAGGCTTTGCTTGGTTTTGGGCTCGAAGAACTCCGCAAAGTCGCCGGCGACGTACTCCAGCTTCTCGTGCAGCGGATGGGGCGCGATTGCGCTGCCCGATCTTCCGGCGGACTCCTCCCTGCAGGGGATGACCGTCATCCTGTCCGCCTTGTTTTCGATGGCGCGGGCGTCCGCAAAGTTGCCGTCCATGGTCACGGTGACCTCGATGGCCGCCTTTCGAAGGGCGTGCGCCACGGGCAGCAGGGGCACGGGCGCGCGTTCGTCCCCCACCCGTTCGGGCAAAGGCTCGTTCACCAGCGCCGCGCAGTTCTCATAGGTTTCATACAGCCTTCCGATCCAGCTCATGGCTCTTCCTCCGCTTCGTCCGCGACGGAAAAGTTTTTGCCCGGCAAAAAGGGCATGGGCTCCATGTCGCGGATTTTCCGCCGGACGGTGCACGCCTCGGGCGGAATGAACTCGATGACGCCGTTTTTCATCACCGGCTCCCAAAAGCGCGCCACCAGCTCGTTTTGGCCGGTTTCGTCCGGATAGTCAAACCCGTGGAACATCAGGCCGAAGGAAGTTTCGGGCACGCCGTCGTACGCGCCCTCGCCCTCGCCGAATTCGCAGGGCAGCACGTACCCCTGGCATTCGCGGGTGCCCAAAAACACGTCCCGCCTGCCGCCCCGCTCCACCATGCGTTTGGCGATGTTGTGGTGCTTGTGCTCGTTCCACGGCTCGAGGTCCATCCTTCGCTCGTTGGGGATGAAGTGCGCCCTGACCTGATACTCCACGTCCTTGAGATAGGTGTAGATGGAGAGCGTGTTCCCGCCGCCGTACAGGATGGGCCGCACGCCCTTGGACTCCATGCGGATGGGCTTCATCACCCGCACGGCGTCGATCACCCAGATGATGGAGGGCTTCCAGTAGATGCTCTCCACGATGCCCTTCAGCGCCTGATAGGTGGGAATGGGATAGCTGTACTTCTCCCCGCCCACCCGGGTCAACGGATCGGAAAAGAGCGCCCATCTGCCGCTAACGGAAAACGCGATCTCGTTTCTTTGCCGCAATGATTTCACCGCCTTTCTGTTCAGAATTGACCATATTCAGCCGGTGCCGCGCCGCCTGCGCTAGACGATGCAGTCGTCCGGATTCCAGGCGGCATCGCCGGCGATGCCGGTGGTTTCGTCGTAAAATCCCTCCCGCAGCGCCACCGCGCCCACCCGGGAAAGGCTGTGCAGACACCCCGCGCGAAAGAGCTCCTTGAGCTTACCTTCAAAGACGTTCACAGTGTACCGCTGAGCCTTGCGCAAAAGGCACTTTGCCCGCAAAACGTCCAGGCTTTGCGCGCCCAGCTCCTCGATGATGCGTTTGCCCTCCCGGTACGGCACGAGGATGCCGGCGGTATGGTCCTCGATCACCCTGAACTGGCGGTTGGCGGTCTCGAAGGACTGGGCGAGCAGGCTTTCGTCCGGCCTGCGTTTGGCGTAGTTTCGCGCGGTTCGGTTGCTGCCCAGCAGGTTGACGAGGGTGGTGTAGCTGGAAACGCCGGTCTCCGCCTTGTATCCCAGGAAGGGGCGGCACTTGTCGAAAAAGTCCTCGTAAAACCTGTCGATGACGTCCGGCGCGAGCAAATCGGTCGCCGGGCGTTTGTTGTGTTCCAGCGTGCGAAGAAGGAACCGCGTGACGGTCTGGCCGGTTTCGATTTCCCGAAGGCCTTGCAGCCGCTCCTCCTGAAACTGGACGACGAAGACCCGCTTTTTCCCGTGCGCGCCGTGCCGGTTGCACCTGCCCGCTGCCTGGGCGATGGATGGCACCCCCGCGAGCGAGCGCACCACGCAGTCAAAGGACAGATCCACGCCGAACTCGATGAGCGAGGTGCTCACCACCGCGATGTTCATGCCCTGAGCCAGCGCGCGCTGGATGCTTTCGATGACGTCCAGCCTGTGGGCGGGGCACATGTGGGTGGAAAGGAAGAATACGCTGCAAAACGGCCCGGATTCTTCAGCCAGCCGCGTAAAGAGGGCGCGCGCCGCGGCTTTTGTGTTGACCACGGCGAGGACGCTGCGCTCCACCTCGCCGACGCTTCGCAGAAAAGCGGCAAGCTCCGCCGCTGTTCTGGCGCCCTTTTCCCAGCGGATTTCCACCCGGCTGAACGCCGGGAACCACGCAGAAAAGTCGGGCAGAAGGTCACAGGGCGCGTCCAGCGCCAGCGGGTGGTCCGCGCAGCTCAGCTTCGGCTGGGTGGCGGTGCAGAGCACCACCGTGGCGCCGCATGCGTCCGCGAGGAAGCGGACGGCGAGATTGAACAGGTCCACACACTGGACGGGCACGGCCTGCACCTCGTCCAACACGATGACGGCGTTGGCGAAGGCGCGCATCCTGCGGGCGGCGCTGCCTTTTGCAGCGTAGAGCGCGTCCAGAAACTGCACCAGTGTGGTGACCACCACCGGGCTTTCGAACCGCTCGGCGAGGATGCGGCCGACGCGCGCCTCCTCCTCCTGCGGCGCTACGTTGGAGTGGTATTCCAGCACCGCGTTTTCGCCCAGCACGTCCCGGTATTCGCGGGCGATCTGGTCGATGATTGTCAGGTACGGCTCGACGACGACGATGCGGCTCTTATGATGCAGCGCGGCGTGGTGCAGAGCGAACCGCAGCGTCGCGAAGCTCTTCCCCGCGCCGGTAGGGGCATAGAGCCTGTACACCCCCGCGCCGTTTCGGGCAAAGTCCCGGCAGGCGTCCGCAATGCGCCGCCGCGCGGCGGTGATGCGCGCGTCCGCCATCTGGACGGTCTTTTCCACCTTTTTGCCGAGGTTTTCTTCAAAGGCAAAAACAAGCGCCTCCCAGTCTGCGGTGCTTTCACAAGCGGGCACTTCGCCCGCTTCAAAGCAGGCGGCGTCGTACCGGTCCGCGTCGATCAGCGATGAATACGCGAACCGCGCGAGCAGCCCCGCGAAAAAGTCCCGGCATTCGCGCACTTCCCCCGCTTGCGCGCCCTGTTTTGCGCTTTTGGGCGCGGACTGTTCCAGCTTGCGCATGGCGGCTTTGACCTCCATGGCGGCGGCGGAAAACAGGCCGTCCAGCTCGTCGATGCCCGCCACCTGCTCAAAAAACGCCGCATTCGGGCCATCCTGCCCTTCTTCCGCCATGCGCTCAAAGAACACCGCCTTTCCGTCCGGCGCCAGCACGTCAAACAGCGTGCCGTGGTGGGCATATACCGCCATGGCGGCGATCTGGGCGGTCAGCTTTTTTCCCGCATCTTTCTCTCCTTCGCCGTACCGGCGCCAGATCCACCGCGCCGCCTGGGGCGCGTGGTTCACCCGGTCCTCCATCTCACCCCGCATCTGGGCGAAAAGGTACGCCTGCCACGCGGGATCGGCCTTGTGGCAGTCATGCACCACGCCGATGAACGCCCCCAGACTGCCCAGGCCGGCGAAATCGCAGGAAGCCCTCGCGATTTTTGCCACGCTGTGGCAGTGGTCACGCAGCGGCTGCCTTCGGCCATCCTCGGCAAAGCGCGCGCAGAGTGCTTCGGATCGCATGCTGAACTCCTTTCAGACAGGCATATGGCAGATATGCATCGATATAATGTTACATTCAGGATAATTGCAATTTCGCCATTCTTCAAGTCTAGCAAAGCAAAAAAGCTGTCCGTTTGTACGGACAGCTCAGCGGTTTTCTGTTTTTATGCATTGTTTTGGAAAAGTTTCGCTCCGGCCTTTTTGCGCGGCCTTAGAAAGCTCCACTTCGTTTCCGAGGTGATGACGGCAAGGAGAATGACGAAAAAGCCCAGCACCAGCCGGAAGGTCAGCTTTTCGCCGTACAGCAGCGCCGAGCTCGCCACGCCGATCACCGCCTCCTGGCTCAAAAGGATGGAGGCCGCGGCCGGCGGCGCGTGCTTCTGGCCGTAGGTCTGAAACAATATCGCCGCCGCGGAGGCGAGCAAGGTGAGGTAGGCCAGCTCCCACGCGCTCTGCACCGTCAGCGCCGAAAGGGGCGGGAAGGTTTCGGTCAGCGCCGCGCACACCCACGCGCACACCGCCGCGCTGGCAAACTGCACGATGGTCACCAGCGACGCGTCAAACCCCGCGCAGGTTCTGGACAGCACCACGATGTGCACCGCGTATAAGAATCCGCCGAGAATGGTCAGCGCGTCCCCCATGCCCACCGTCAACCCCTCGGAAAGGGACACGAGCCCGATGCCCGCAAGGCAGAGCGCTGCCGCCAGCAAATTCCAGAGCGTGGGACGCTCGCCCCCCGCCGCCCAGAACAAAAAGGGCACGATGACGCAGTAAATCGCCGTCAGAAAGGCGTTTTTGCCCGGCGTGGTGTCCGTGATGCCGATGGTCTGGCTGGCGTAGGCGAAAAACAGGCACACCCCCGCCACCGCCGCGTTGCGGACGAGCTTTTTGCTCATCCCCTTCAGCTGCCGGAAAAAGAGGGCGCTAAGCACGGCGGCCGCCCCCGTGAAGCGCACCGCCAGCAGCAGCATGGGCGGGATCACGTCCAAGGCGTTTTTGATGACGACAAACGACAGCCCCCAGATCAGCGCGGCTGCAAGCAGGGCGATCTGCGGCAGGCAGCGGGGCGGGTGTTTCATGCGAAGGACTCCTTTTGCGATTGTGACCGCCCTTCTCGGGCGGGCTGATACGGAACAGTATACGGGCTTTTTCTCGGAAAAGCAAGCATATTTATTCATCTTCCTGCATCTTTACCAGGCGTTTTTTTCGCTTCCCCCTACCCGATCCTATTGCTGACACTATGTAAATCTAATAACAATCGAACTTTCCCGCGCTTCGGCTGTTGCTTTTCCGTGCGCGGGACGGTATAATCTCTGCAAATCCATGAATTTCAAAATGAATCCAAAAGCGGTGTTCTTACCGCCGTCCACCCCAGATACAATCATACTGTGGCAAGGCTTTTCCGACATTTGCTTGTTTGCCGAATGTTTATCAATTTATGTTTCCCAAATTATTAAATGTGTGGTAGAATGAGTCCGTTCAACCGTTCCTGGAGACTTCAGATCATAGGATTCTGTTGCAACGAGTTGCCCCTTTGATTCACTTCTTTTTCCCAAGTCGCAAGGAGGTAGCGTTCAGCATGACCAAGGAACAGAAATACGAAAAGTTGAAGGAAGCCATCGACCGCTGGAAGGGAAAGGATGGCGCGCTGATGCCCGTCATGCACGAGGCGCAGGAGATCTTCGGCTGCATCGACGAGGAGACCCAGGAGTTCATCAGCAAGCATCTGGGCTGCAAAAAGAGCCACATCTACGGCGTCGCCACCTTTTACTCCCGCTTCACGCTGACCGGGCGCGGCAAGAACACCATCAACTGCTGCCTGGGCACGGCGTGCTATGTCCGCGGCGCCCAGGACGTTTTTGACGAGTTTGCCAAGCAGCTCGGCGTCGAGCCTGGCGGTACCACGGAGGACGGGCTTTTCACGCTGGAGTCCGCCCGCTGCATCGGCTGCTGCGGCCTGGCGCCGGCGATCATGATCAACGAGGAAGTGTACGGACGGATGACGCCGGCGAAAGTGCCGGAGGTCATCGCCAAGTACCGCGAAATCGGTTGAAGACCGGCAGCCATGCGAGAGCTTTCCCTGCACATTCTGGACATTGCGCAAAACTCCATCGCCGCGGGCGCGTCGCTTGTGACCATTGACGTGAACGCGGAGCCGGAAAAGGACCTTTTGACCATATCCGTGACGGACGACGGCTGCGGCATGCCGGAAGAACTGGCGAAGTCCGCCGCGGACCCCTTCACCACCACGAGGCAGTCGCGGCGCGTGGGCCTCGGCATTTCGCTGCTGCAGGCCAGCGCCCAGCGGTCGGAAGGGAATCTTACCATCCGTTCCGCGGTGGGAAAGGGCACGGCCGTCAGCGCCACCTTCCGCCTGCGCCACATCGACCGGCCCCCCATGGGGGATCTGGCCGAGACCATGGCGGCGCTCATCGCGGCGAATCCCGAAAAACCGGACTTTTTGCTGAAGGTTTCGGCGAACGGGCGATACTTTTCCTTTGACACGCGCGAGGTGAAGCGGCGGTTAACTGGCGTTTCGCTGTCCGAACCGGAAGTGCTCGCATGGGTGCGGGACCATCTGCACGAGGGATTGAAAGACTTTCACGGAGGTGCCCCAATATGAAAACCCTGGCCGACCTCGAGGAAATCCGCAAGAGGACGCTGGACAATCTGAACACCCGCAAGGACGAACACGCCACCCGCGTGGTGGTGGGCATGGCCACCTGCGGCATCGCGGCGGGGGCGCGCAAGGTGATGGCGGCCTTCATCGACGAGGTGGCGAAGCGCAACCTGCACCACGTTACCATCGCCCAGACGGGCTGCATCGGCCTGTGCCGGCTGGAGCCCATCGTGGAAGTGACCAAAGCCGGCGAGGAGAAGGTCACGTACTGCAAGGTGACGCCGGAAATCGCGCGGGAGATCGTCGCCTCCCATCTGGTGAACGGCGTCGTGCCCAGGCAGTACACCATCGGCCACTACGAAAACGGCTAAGGCGGCGCAGAGGAGGTTTTCGCCATGAAGTTCTACCGTTCCCACGTACTCATCTGCGGCGGTACCGGCTGCACGTCCTCCGGCTCTGCCCGTCTGATTAAAAAATTCGAAGAAGAGCTCGCCCGCGTGGGCCTTTCTGACGAGGTCCAGGTGGTGCGCACCGGGTGCTTCGGCCTTTGCGAGCTGGGGCCGGTCTGCATCGTATACCCCGAAGGGTCGTTCTACGCGCGGCTCACCGAGGACCACATCCCCGAAATCGTGGAAGAGCACCTTTTGAAGGGCCGCATCTGCACGAAGTACCTCTATTCGAAGTCCGTCACCGAAGACAAGGCCATCAAGCCTTTGATGGAGATCGACTTCTATAAAAAGCAGCGCCGCATCGCGCTGCACAACTGCGGCGTCATCGACCCGGAGAACATTGACGAGTATATCGCCTTTGACGGCTACAGAGCCCTTGCCAAGTGCCTGACGGAACTGACGCCCGAGCAGGTGGTGGAGATCGTCACCGCGTCCGGCCTGCGCGGCCGCGGCGGCGCGGGCTTCCCCACCGGCAGAAAGTGGTTCTTCGCCCAGCAGGCCAAGGGCGAGCGCAAGTTCGTGGCCTGCAACGCCGACGAGGGCGACCCCGGCGCCTTTATGGACCGCTCCATTCTGGAGGGCGACCCCCACAGCGTGCTGGAGGCCATGACCATCGCGGGCTACGCCATCGGCGCCCATCAGGGTTACATTTACATCCGCGCCGAGTACCCCATCGCCGTCAAAAGGCTGGACATCGCCATCAAGCAGGCCAGAGCGTACGGCCTGTTGGGAGATGACATTCTCGGCACCGGATTCTCGTTTGACATTGAGCTTCGCCTCGGCGCGGGCGCGTTTGTCTGCGGCGAGGAGACGGCACTCATCGCCTCCATCGAGGGTAACCGCGGCGAGCCCAGGCCCCGCCCGCCGTTTCCGGCGAACAAGGGCATCTTTGGCATGCCGACGCTGCTCAACAACGTGGAGACCTACGCCAACATCCCGCAGATCATTCTGAACGGGCCACAGTGGTATTCCTCCATCGGCACCGAGACCAGCAAGGGCACCAAAGTGTTCGCCCTGGGCGGCAAGATCAACAACACCGGCCTTGTGGAAGTGCCCATGGGCACCACGCTTCGGGAAATCATCTACGACATCGGCGGCGGCTGCCCCAACGGAAAGAAGTTCAAGGCGGCCCAGACCGGCGGCCCCTCCGGCGGGTGCATTCCGGCGAGCCTCATCGACACCCCTATCGACTACGAGAGCCTTTCCGCCATCGGCTCCATGATGGGCTCGGGCGGCATGATCGTCATGGACGAGACCACCTGCATGGTGGACATCGCGAAGTTCTATCTGGAGTTCACGGTGGACGAATCCTGCGGCAAGTGCCCGCCCTGCCGCATCGGCACCCGCAGGATGCTGGAGATGCTGACGGACATCACCGAAGGCCGCGGCAAGCCCGGAGACATTGAAAAGCTCGAAACGCTGGGCAAAAACATCAAGGCCACGTCGCTGTGCGCGCTGGGCCAGACGGCGCCCAACCCGGTGCTCTCCACCATCCGGTACTTCCGGGACGAATACGAGGCGCACATCAACGAAAAGCGCTGCCCGGCGGGGGTGTGCAGGAAGCTCCTGGTCTATTACATCGACCCCGAAAAGTGCCGCGGCTGCAGCCTGTGCGCGCGCAACTGCCCGGTGAGCGCCATCTCGGGCGAAATCAAGAAGCCTTACAGAATCGATACGTCCAAGTGCATCAAGTGCGGCGCCTGCATGGATACCTGCCGGTTTGGCGCCGTTGCCAAGCGGTAATCAAGCATCAACGAAAGGAACAGACTCATGGTAACACTGAAAATCGACGGTATGACCGTGCAGGCCGAAGCGGGTACCATGGTGCTTGAGGCGGCGCTGAAGAACGGCATCAAAATACCCACTTTGTGCCACTTGAAGGACATCAACAACATCGGCGCCTGCCGCATGTGCCTGGTGGAGGACGCAAAGACCCACCGCCTTTCCGCCAGCTGCACGTTGCCGGTTTCCGAGGGGCTGGAGGTTCTCACCCACTCCCCGGCGGTGCTGAACGCGAGGAAGTTCGTGCTGGAGCTCATCCTCTCCGACCACCGGCGCGAGTGCCTCACCTGCGTGCGCAACGGCTCCTGCGAGCTGCAGACCCTGTGCGAGGAGCTGGGCGTGCGGGACGTGCCCTATGACGGCAAACCCACCAAGAACCGCTACGACGACCTTTCCCCCTCCATCGTGCGGGACAACAGCAAGTGCATCCTCTGCCGCCGGTGCGTCGCCGCCTGCGAAAAGACCCAGGGCGTGGCGGTCATCGGCATGCAGAACCGCGGCTACAAAACCGAAGTTGGCGTGCCCTTCAACCACAGCCTGGCGGAGGTGGCCTGCATCAACTGCGGGCAGTGCATCGCCGCCTGCCCGGTGGGCGCGCTGTTTGAAAAGGACTCCACCGAGGCCGTGTGGCAGGCGCTGGCCGACCCCAACAAGTTCGTGGTGTTTCAGCCCGCGCCGGCGGTGCGCGTCGCCCTCGGCGAGGAGTTCGGCCTGCCCATCGGCACCCCCGTGGCGGGCAAGATGGTGGCCGCCATGCGAAGGCTGGGGGCGGACAGGGTGTTCGACGTGGACTTCGCCGCCGACCTCACCATCATGGAAGAAGGCACCGAGCTTTTGACAAGGCTGAAGGAGGGCGGCGCGCTGCCCATGATCACCTCCTGCTCGCCCGGCTGGGTGAAGTTCTGCGAGCACCAGTACCCGGAGTTTTTGCCCAACCTTTCCACCTGCAAGAGCCCCAACCAGATGCAGGGCGCCATCACGAAGACCTACTTTGCCGAAAAGAACGGCCTCGACCCGAAGGACATCTTCGTGGTGTCCGTCATGCCCTGCACGGCGAAGAAGTTCGAAATCATCCGCCCCGAGATGGGACGGGACGGCTACCGCGACGTGGACGCCAACCTCACCACGAGGGAGTTCGCAAAGATGGTCAAGCAGGCGGGCATCGACTTCGTCCATTTGCCCGACGAGCCCTTTGACGACATCTTGGGCGATTCCACCGGCGCGGCGGTCATCTTCGGCGTCACCGGCGGCGTGATGGAGGCGGCGCTTCGCACCGTGGCGGACCTTCTCACCGGCGAAGACCTTGAAACCATCGAGTACACCGCCATCCGCGGCATGGAGGGCGTCCGGGAAGCCTCCGTCACCCTGCCCGTCAACGGCGCTCCCACCGAAATCAAGGTCGCCGTCGCCCACGGCACGGCCAACGCCGCCAAGCTCCTCGACGCCATCAAGGCGGGCGAAAAGCAGTACCACTTCATCGAAATCATGGGCTGCCCGGGCGGCTGCATCACCGGCGGCGGCCAGCCCATCGTGCCGGCGCGCACGCGCTACTTTGTGGACCCGAAGGCCGCCCGCGCCAAGGCGACCTACGACGTGGACCGCAACATGCCCATCAGAAAGTCCCACAAGAACCCCTCCATTCAAAAGCTGTACGAGGAGTTCCTCGGCCATCCCAACAGCCACAGGGCGCACGAGCTGCTGCACACCACCTACGTGCCCCGTTCGCCCTTCTAAAGCCACAGCCGCGCGCCGCCCCCCTTTGCGGGGGCGGCTTTTTCTGTTGACGGGCGGGACATTACGCATTAGTATGAAAGCAAGATTGCTTCACAGGAGGACACCATGGAAAAATTCCCGCAGCTTGCCTACGAGCGCCCGGATGTGGAAGCCGCCAAAAAAGCCCTGAACGACTTGATTGACGCCTTTTTGAGCGCCTCCACCTACGAGGAGGCGAGGGACATCTATCTGCAGCTGGAGAAAACCGACGCGGCGTTTTCCACCATGTACACCCTCGCTTACATCCGCAACACGATGGACACCTCCGACCCCTTCTACGACGGGGAGATGAAATACTTCAACGAGGTGGCGCCGGCCTACATGCTGGTGCTTCAGCGCGCCTCCAAGGCCCTGACCGAGACGAAGTTCAAGGACGATTTTTCCCGAGAGTTTGGCCCCATCCTCATCAAGAAGGCGGAAAACGCCCAGCGCGTGATGAACGAGGCCATCGCCGAGGACCTGGTGGAGGAGGGCAACCTCAAGCAGGAGTACTCGAGGCTGGTCGCCTCCTGCTCGGTGGATTTTCGGGGCGAACAGTGCAACTTCTACGGGCTGCTCAAGCACATGGAGAGCACCGACCGCGACGAGCGCAAAGAGGCCTTCCTCGCCTGGGCGAACCTTTACGAGTCCGTCTCCGACAAGCTGGACGACATTTACGACAAGCTGGTGCGCATCCGCGTGCGCATGGCCCAAAAGCTGGGGTTTGACAGCTACATCCCGCTGGCGTACCTCAACAAGGACCGCTTTGACTACACCGAAAAGGACGTCGCCGTTTTCCGCGAGCAGGTGAAGAACATCATCGTGCCCGCCTGCGAGCGGATTTACGAGCTGCAGCGCAAACGCCTGGGCATTGACAGGCTGCATTACTACGACGAGCAGCTGGTCTTCCCCGAGGGCAACGCCACGCCCATCGGCGGCATGGAGTACCTGGTCAACGCCGCGCGGGAGATGTACCGCGACCTTTCTCCCCAAACCGGCGAGTTCTTCGACTTCATGGTGGAGCACGAGCTGTTCGACCTCGTCACCCGCCCCAACAAGCACATGGGCGGCTACTGCACCTTCCTGGACAGCTGCAAGGCGCCGTTCATCTTCTCCAACTTCAACGGCACCAGCGCGGACGTGGACGTGCTCACCCACGAGGCCGGCCACGCCTTCCAGGCGTACGTGGCGGCGCGCACCCTGCCCATCATGGGCATTTGCCACTCCACCAGCGAAATCAACGAAATCCACTCCATGACCATGGAGCACTTCGCCTACCCGTACATGGACAAGTTCTTCGGCGACAAGGCGGACGAATACCGCTACGCCCACCTCGCCTCGGCGCTGACGGTGATTCCCTACCTCGTGTCGGTGGACGAGTTCCAGCACAGGGTGTTTGAAAAGCCGGAGATGACCGCCAAAGAGCGCCGGCACATCTGGCGGGAAATCGAGAAGAAGTACATGCCCTGGAGGGATTATGACGGCAACGCCTTCCTGGAGGAAGGGGGCTTTTGGATGCAGAAGCAGCACATCTTCCTCTACCCCTTCTATTACATCGACTACGCCCTGGCCCAGATCTGCGCCTTTGAGCTGTACGGCCGCATGAAGAAGGACAGAAGGCGCGCCTGGGAGGACTACTTCCGCCTGTGCTGCGCCGGCGGCAGCAAGGGGTACTTCGAGCTGCTGGACGTGGCGAACCTGCACAACCCCTTCCGCGAGGGCAGCGTGGAGGCGGCGGTGTCCACCGTCATTGAGGAGCTGGAATCCTCCCCCTTCTCCAGGGTGTGACCGGCGGAAACGCTCACAAGCGAGGAGAGAAAGACCATGAGCAACACACTCGGCTATACCGGCAAAAAACTGGGCTTCGGCCTGATGCGCCTGCCGAAGGCGAACGGAAAGTTCGACCTTGAAAAGACGAAGGCGATGGTGGACCTTTTCATGCAGCGCGGCTTCAACTACTTTGACACCGCGTACGTCTACGGCGACGGCGACAGCGAGCGCGTCGCCAAAGCGGCGCTTGTGGACCGCTACCCCAGGGAGTCCTTCTGGCTGGTGGACAAGCTCCCCTTCTGGGACGCCGAACGCCCCGAACAGCTGCAGGAGTACTTCGACGAGTCCCTCCGCCGCACGGGAGCCGGGTATTTCGACATTTACCTGCTGCACTCGCTGAACAGGGAGCTTTACGAAAAGGCCCAAAGGTTCGGCGCGTGGGAGTTCGTCAAAGGGTTGAAGGAAAAAGGCCTCATCAAGCACTTTGGCTTTTCCTTCCACGACACGCCGGAGCTGCTGGACCAAATCCTCACCGAGCATCCCGAGGCGGAAGTGGTGCAGCTTCAGATCAACTACGCGGACTGGGAAAACCCCGCCGTCCAGTCCAAAGGCTGCTACGAGGTGGCGAGAAAACATGGAAAGCCCGTCCTCATCATGGAGCCGGTGAAGGGCAGCGCCCTCGCGACGCTCAACCCCGAAATGCGAAAGGTGTTCCAGGACGCCAACCCCGAAGCCTCCGTCGCCTCCTGGGCGGTGCGGTACGCCGCGTCGCTGGAGGGCGTGATGGTGGTGCTGTCTGGCATGTCCAACCTTGCGCAAATGGAGGACAACACCTCCTACATGCAGCACTTCTCCCCCCTTTCGGAGGGCGAGCGCGCCACCATCGCCAAAGTGGTGGACATGCTCAAACAGGTGCCCGTCATCCCCTGCACCAAGTGCCGCTATTGCGTGGACGCCTGCCCCCAGGGCATCGACATTCCGAACGCGTTCGAGATTTACAACGAGCTGCTGATGTTTGACGACAGGCCCCGCGCCGAGCGAAAGTACGCCCGCATCGAGGAGGGCCGGCCGTCGAGCTGCATCGAGTGCGGCAGCTGCATGGCGCACTGCCCGCAGCACATCGAAATCCCCGAAGAGCTGAAAAAGGTCGTCGCCACGCTGGGGGAGTAGCCTTCGCGGCGCGCAAAAGGCCCCCGAAGAGCTGGGGGCGGGTGCGCCGCGGAAAGCACTGATGCTTTCGCAAAGCGGCAGCGCAAACGAGGCATCCGCTTTTCCCTTTCCAAACCAAAAGCAGCGCATGTTGCGCTGCTTTTCTTTCATTATTATATTAGCATTTTTATCGGGCCGTCCGGGGCGCGGGAAAAGGCCGTTTATCGATGGGCAATGCTTCGCCGCTTATCGGTGCGCTTCCAAAGAATGGCACGGTCTAGCGTTTTCCCTATTACACTAGCGGCTGCAAGCCGTCCGGGGCGCGAAAATGGCTTTTTTCGACGGTCGCCGGCTTATCGCCGCGCTTTTTCACCGCAGCTGAAAAACATGGTTTTTCCGGCGTTTCCTTTGGCTTTTCCGGCGCGGTTGGGTGCTGCGGGCATAGCCTTTCGGGTTTGGGGCAAAACTACCCTCGGGGGTGAAAAGCATGAGTCCCAAAATCCGAAAATGGACGAGAAAAGGGAGGTTCGAACGGCCGATTTCCGAAGCGTATCGCGTCATCGACAACGACCTCGCCCGGGACAACATCGAAAACAACCAGCCCGCGGCCGAGCTGGAAGACCTCTGACAGGCCGCCGCCCCATGGGCGGCGGTTCCTTGCGCGTTTTACGGAGCCACTCGCCCGTTTGGGAAAACCGCCCGGCGTTTCTTGTGTGCGCAGGCGTTTTTTTGAATTTTTACTCCTTCGTCGCGCGCGAAAGCGCGCCGAAAGCAGTGCACCTGCCCAAAACGGCGGGCAGCCGCCCCACATGGGAACGGCTGCCTTTTGCGTTGATTGGGAGGTTCTTACTTCGAAAGGGCGTAATCCGCGGCATTTTCGCCGGCGCAGACGCCGTAGGTGGCCGCCATGCCGAGGTACATGCCGGAGACCGAAGCCTCGCCGCTGATGACGGAGAAGCCCACCACCTCGCCGGAGAGGTACAGGCCGGGGATGACCTCGCCGGATCCGGTCAGCACTTCCATGCGGTCGTTGCACAGGGGGCCGCCCGCGGAGCGTCCGGCGTAGGGGATGGTCTTGATGGCATAGAACGGGCCTTCCTCAAAAGCGATAAGGTTAGCCGTGCGGCCAAAGTCCTCGTCCCTGCCTGCGGCCACGAAACCGTTGTAGCGCTCGATGGTCGCCTTCAGAGCCGCGGCGTCCACGCCCATCTTCCGGGCGAGCTCCTCGATGGTGTCCGCCTTGAAGATCAGTTCGCCCTCTTCCACCAGCCTGGCGAAGACGGAACCGTCGGTATCCGGCGTGGTGTTGAAGGAGTTGCCCATGTTGAGCACGGGGGTGTCGGCAAGGATCATGCTCTCGCTGAGGATGCCGAACAGGATGTTCTCATCGGCGTGGATCCACGCGTCGGACCGGGTCTTGTAGTTGGCGCCGATCTCGTCAAACACGCGGTTGCCGCTATTGTCCACGAAGATGACGCCGTTGTACTTGACGTTCATGCGCACGTTGCTGTAGAAGCCGTCCACGGGCAGCACGCCGCCGGTGATGGGATTGTAATCAAGGTCATGGAAGCCCGCGCCGGCCTGCGCCGCGAGGATGCTGCCGTCGCCCATGGCGGTCATGATGTAACCGCAGGCGATGTTGTCAAACATGGTCTCAAGAACGGACTGGTTCGCGCCGTAGCCGCCGGTGGCGAGGATGACGGCATGGGCGCGGATGGTGCGGGTGTTGCCGTGGGAGTCCTCGGTGCGGATGCCTGTCACTTCGCCGTTCTCAATCACCAGCTCCGTGCCGGCGGTGTTGACATAGTACTGGACGTTGCCCGCGGCCACCTGCTCGTCAAGGGCCTTTTGCAGGCCAAAGATCAGGGATGCGCCGTTGTTCAGGCCCCACGCCACGCGATACACGCTCATGGGGTCGTAGATGCCGACGTTCAGCTCGTTCTTGAACTCGACGCCCACGTCCTGCAGCCAGTCGATGGCGGGGCCGGAGTTGTAGGCGTAGTACTTGGCGAGGTCCACATTCACGTTTTCCTCGCCGCCGGCGAAGCCGATGATGTCGGAGTAGAACAGCTCGGGGCTGTCCTCCACGCCCAGCTCCTTCTGAATGCGGAAGCCCGCGCCGCTGATCCAGCCCATGGCGTAGCGCGCAGCGCCGCCGAGGATGCCGGAGCGCTCCACCAGGATGACCTTCGCGCCTTCCTGCGCCGCGCGCACCGCGGAAACCATGCCCGCCATGCCGCCGCCGACCACGACGACGTCCGCGGATAGTTCCTCAAGCTCCTGGTTGTAATCAGCGGGATTCGCAGGGGTGAGGAGGGCCTCGATGTCCGCGCCCGCCTCAGCCAGTGCGCCCTTCACGGCGGCCAGTACGGCGTTGCTGGTCATGGTCGCGCCAGCAACGGTGTCGACGACGAGCGTCTGGCCGTTGACGATGGCGTCCGCCACGGTGTTCGCGGCGACGTCGCCGATGCCGGCGGTCTCGTAGCCGGTGTCCACAGAGATGGCGAGGATGCTGGTCTCGTCCACTTCAACGTACACGGTGACGCGGCCGTTGTTGCCCACGGCGCTGGCGCCGTACACGCCGGGTTCGTACTTCGCTTCGACTTCCGCTTCGGGCGCGGGCGTCGCAACGACTTCGGGAGTCTCGCTTGCCACAGGTTCCACAGTTTCCGCCGCGGGCGCGCAGGCCACGAGCCCGAACAGCATGGAAACCGCCAGAATCAGCGCAAGCACTTTTTTCTGTTTCATAACTTTCCCTCTCCATTCCTTTTTTGCCCTTGCGGGCAGCGACTCTCATTCTATGCCTTTGTGAATCGTCTGTCAAGTAAAATTGCTACTTTAAAATGGTATATCGTAGAAATTTTACTACTTTGTGGAGCGTTTCGCGGCCCTGCGGCGGTGATGCGCCCATTCCCTGCGGTGAAGGAAAGCCATTATTTTGGGCCTTCGCGGAGGCTTGCGCAAAATACGCGCACTTGCTCCGCTTTTACAGGCTTTTGCCCCTTCGGGCGGCCGCAAAGCGCTCGTCCGCTTTCATCCACGCCATGTTCAGCCTCCCCTCATTGGATGCGCCCCCGTGACAAGCCCCAAAAACGCTTAAAAGCGGCATGGCGGCGCTTGCAAAACCCGACGCGCCGGGATACAATGAAGTACCCTTTCCGGCGCTGCCGGTTTCCCCTGCCCCGGCGCCTTCGCCAAAGCCAGAACAGCGCGGCAAAGCCGTTCATTTGATGGAACAGCGGTGAAGCAAAGGGGGAGACAACATGGACAAAAACCGCGAAACTCCGGACAAGACCAGAGCCAGGGACGACGAGCGGCAAAGACAGCAGATCTACCGGCGCTGGCAGGAGGAAGCCGCAGCGTGCAGGGCAAAGTACGCGGACTTTGACATCATGGAGGAAGTGCGAAGCGAGGCCGGCGAACGCTTTTTGAAGCTGCTGGAGAGCGGCGTGGACGTGACGACGGCGTACGAGGTCATCCACCTGGAGGAGCTGAAACAGCGCTGGCTGCGCACAAGGCCAGACCGCCTTTACGCGGATTTGCTGTTCGCCTTTTCGTCGCTGGCGCAGCGCAGCTTCGAGGCGCACTGTGCCTCCGACGAGGCGCAGGAGTTTGTGCTGCACACCTCGCAGGCGGAACTGCGCCCGCAGGACCGCAGGCAGGAGATCTGGCAGGAGTTCCTCGCATATTTCTACTTCATGGGGCGTCACGTGCTGAAAAAGTCAGGGGACAGCCGCCTTTCCGCCTACATTTCCGAATGCGTGCTGCGCTTTCGGGACGAAAAGCTTTACGGCTATGTGTCAAACCGCGTGCAAGGCTACGCGGACGTGGAAAGCGGCGTCTTCATTCCCTGCAACGGGCCGATTTCTGGAAAGCTTTACCAGAGCAGCGACTCTTTGCTGTACCACGTGACGCTGCCGCTTTACGACTCTCTGTTTTACCTTGTGCAGGGCAGCGAGGCGCCGCCCTATGTCAACAGCCACCACCGCACCATCGGGGAGACGTTTGCGGTGCTGTCGCTGGCGGCGCTTTTCGGCGTGTGCTACGACCGGATACTGCCCATCCTGAAGATGTATCTGAACGCCGTGATCATCGTGCCGGCGTGACGAGGGAAAGCGCCGCTCTTTTCCACGATGCGGGCAAACCGCAGCCTGAGCAGGCCTTCGCAGGGCAAGGCGGACAGTAACCGCAGGTGTGCGGAATGAGCTTGACCGGCATGTGAACACGGCGAACGGAAGAAGCAACTGTCTCATCAATAAGCTTTCAATCAAAGCTTCGCTGGCCCCCGCATAAGCGGGCAGGCAGAAACCGCATGGGCGGAAAACGGCCTGACCGTTTTACGCAAGGCGGAACGCATGAACTTCGCGGGGGACGCGCGGGTTTGGCAAAACCTCCACATGCGCAGTAAGGCAGCCTTGCCTACGATTTCCCTGACTTCATCGCGGGAACACCCCTTGCGCCGAATGGCGCGGTGTGCAGCTGATGCGCGCAGACGCAGTTTGATTGGTACTCTGGCCTCCGGAAGCACAGCACCAAAGAGAAAACCCCTTCGCCTTCGCGAAGGGGTTGCTTTTTTCAAAGGTATACTGGTTTTCCGTCGGCAGGCAGTGGTTTCCGGTATGCGAAGCTCTGGGCAGTGCGACACCGCCACTTGCGGCCGGACGGCGAAACGCCCGCCGTGCGCCGCGCGGACACGAGCGGCATCAGGTTTTCTCAAGAGCAGGCGGGCGATGGTTTCCGGTTTGGGAGCCCTGCGCGGCACGCCACCATATGCGATCCGGACGGCAGAACGCCCTGCCGTCTGCAGAGCGCGCGCGAGCGAGCTTTTTCGCAAGAGCACGCGGGAAATGCCTGCCGGTTCGCGAAGTTTTGCGCAGTCTTCCTCCGCCATAACAGGAAGGACGGCGAAACGCCCGCCGCGGGCAGCGCAAGCCGCATGGCATGAACGGGATTTCTCTGCGCAAGTGCAGGCGACCAGAAGCCGTGAAGGGTTCTGCCCGCCATTTTGCTGCATGAAACGGGCCTTTTGAGGCAGGGCAGCAGAAAACCCCCTTCGCTCAGCGAGGGGGTTCCTAAAGTATTTAGGCTTGACTCCGCCAACGCCATGCCCGCCGGCAAACATCATGCGCCGACGGAGCGAAAAGCGCCGGCCATTCGCGCGCGGAACGTCACCCCGTAGGGCTGCCGAAAGCGCGCGCGCCGCGTTACTGCAGTTCCCGTTACTGCAATTCCGCCTTCTTCCCTTCGCCGCTTGGCACCTGTGCCCCTTTCTGGCGCAGATACGCGTAAAACATCTCCTTCAGCGCCGTGCAGATTTGAGACAGCTGGAACAGCGGGATTTCGAGGCAGTAGGTCTCACCTTTCGCATTCTCATCCACCAGCCTCAGCCTGTCCTGCCGGACGCAGTCCCCTTCCGGCGAATCGCCGCAGAACGCCATTTTTCCGTGAGCAATGGCGTTGCGGATATGCCGCACATGGTCTGTCCCGCGCCGATCCCTTTCATAGGTGAATGCAGATCTGGCGGTCCCTTCCGCAGCAAACCGTTCGATCATGGCGTTGATCGGCAAAACGTCGAACTGCAAAGCGGAGCCGTCCGGTTGCGCATGTCCCCTCTGGCGAGTAAAGCCTGGCGGCAGCGCGAGCAGCGCGTACAGCATGCAGAGGATGACCCCCTGATTGATGAGGCCTGCCTCCTCCAGGACCTGCCCCTCGACCCCCATCCGGCTGATGAACTCCCTTCCGCATGTCCGCTTCAGAAAGCCTCTGTTCGAAAGCTCGAACAGCAGATCAAACGCCGCGATGGCCTGCAGCACCACATTGTCTTCCTTTGACAGATGAACCTTGACGCCGTCCATGGCACGCCCTCCCCACGTATCCTGTGTATAGTTCATTCTATATAAAAAAAGAAGGCCGGGCAAGCCGGACTTCGTTCTTATGGCGCGGCAAAATCGTTCATTTCAAGGATGCAGATACTGCCCGTGTCGCTTGGTTCGCCTGCCGTACTGGATGGCGAATTTCGGGCAGCGGTGCAGGCATCCCAGGCACATGGCGCATTTGTCCCGCTGCCAGACGGGTCTGCCGTTTTCCAGCGCGATGGCCTTCACGGGGCAGTTCTTGGCGCACAGCCCACAGCCGATGCAGCTGCTCTCCACCCAAAAGTGCGACGTGCGCCGCGCCAGTTCATACACGAGCTGAAACGCCCGCGCGGCGAACGCCGGCACCCTGCCGGCGGCGAAATTCCCCTTTTCGCCGTTTTGAATGCGCTTACAGATTGCGTCGATCTGGCCGTCCTCCTTGGCGCGGATGCGGGCGAGGCGGGCGGCGTCGCTCAGGTCGAACAGGGGCGTCCACGTGTCCGGCATCCGGACGTCAAAGGCGGCGGAAAGCGCCACGCCTTTATCGGCGAGCAGCTTTTTCGCAAAATGGGCCGCGCCGCCGCTGCAGGTGCCGTACGTCGCCACAAAGAACACGTACGCGCCCTGCGGTACGTCAAAGTCCGCCGCGCTGATGAACTCTCTTACGACGGTGGGCAGCCCTCCGAAGTACGTCGGGCAGACAACGCCCAGCTTTTCGCCGGCGGCGATGCGGACAGTCCCGCCGCAGTCCGCGATGGACAACGCCGCATCCCCTGTCGCCGCGGCGATGCGCTTCGCAGCGTATTCGCTGTTTCCCGTCGCTGAAAAGAAAAGGACTGCATCGCTCGGCGTGGACGCCTTTTCCCTGCAGCGCGGCGGGGTTTTACTCGCTGAAAGGGCAAACGCGTTTCCAAGAAGGATATGCCCGATGCCAGCGCTCGCGCGGCTGGCTTTCGCTAAATATCCAGCTCCTTTTTGAACAGCTCGATCAGAAATTCTGCCGCCTTCCGGTCAAACTGCAAAACCTGGCTGGGTTTATCCGGATATTTCCGATTCTTCCTTCCATAGGTGTCAATCTGGACGTACTTCACCCCGTCGATCACGTAGGATGTGTACGTCGCAGGAATCTTCTCCTGTACGCTGCAGCGTTCCTTGTCCACGCGCTGGAAGCTTTCGAGGTCCAGCTGTGCCATGGTTTCCTCCTTCGCAGTTAACATTCGGTGCGCTGTTATCTGGATACGCCCATTTCAGTATAGTATGGAAACTATTGATTGTCAACAGCATCCGCCAGAAGTCAGTGTGTTCCCGGGAAAACCAAAAGCGGCCCTGGCTTCCCACGGCCGCTTTTGGCATGGCTTTGCTATACTTTGAACTTCGAGACCAGCTTGGTCAGCGTTTCGGCGCTTTCCTTGGTGTCCCTGCAGCGACGGATGACCTCGGCGGCCCTGTCCGCCACCACGGCGGTCTTCTGGGCGATGCTGGCCGTGCCGCCCGCGCCCTCGCTGCTGGCGGAGGCGATTTCGTTGATGGCGCTCACCATGTTCTGGATGGCGGCGGACAGCTGCTCGGAAGTGGCGGAAAAATCGCGCACGATGTCCGCGATGAGATCGGCGTCCTTGCTGTACTGGTCGCTGATGCGCACCATGGAGGCGTAGTCGGCGATGACCGTCTGGTCGATGAACTGCAGAATCTCCTGCGAGCTGGAGGAGAGGTTCTCCACCGAGAGCACCACCTCGCCGGTGACCTTTTGAATCTCGCCCACGGCGTCCTTGGAGCGGTCCGCCAGCTGCTTGATTTCCCCCGCCACCACGGCGAAACCCCTGCCCGCCTGGCCCGCGCGCGCCGCCTCAATGGCGGCGTTCAGCGCCAGCAGGTTGGTCTGGGAGGCGATCTGCAAAATGGTGTCCGAAAGCACGTTGATGTGTTCCACCGCCTTGCTCTTGGCGATGGCGGCCTTGAGTTTTTCAGCGGCGCTGGCGCGGATTTCGTCGGCGGACTTCTGGGACTGCTCGGCGGTCTGCCGCAAGTCGGTGGCGCGCCGGCTGATTTCCGCAGCCACCTTCGCGCCGTCCTGGGCCTTTCCGGCCAAAGAGTCGATGGCCGCCTCGATTTCCGTCGCCGTGGCGTTCATCTCCTGGGTGGAGGCGGCGGTCTCCTCCATGTTGGCGGACAGGTTCTCGGTGGTGCCGGAAACGTCCCGGATCTGGGCGTTCAGCTCGTCCATGCTGCGGGTGGTGACGGCCGCGCCCTCCAGCACGGCGCCGGCCTCCTCCACCACCCCGCGCACCACGTCCCGCATGGACTGCTGCAGCTTGTCGATGGAGCGGGCGAGCTTGCCGATTTCGTCCCTGCGCTTTTTGTCCTTTTCGGGTACGCTCTGGGTGAAGTCCCCCTCCGCGGCCACCGACAAGAACTTCGCGGAACGCTTGATGGGGCGGGCGATGCCGCTGGCCAGCACAAAGGTGATCGCCGCGCCGGCGGCGACGAACATCGCCACCAGGATGGGCATGTAGCTTTGCACCTTGTGCAGGCGGTACAGCACTTCCTCCTCCGGCGCGTTGACTGCGAGGTACCAGTTCAGCCCTTCGATGGGCGCGTAGCCCACGATCTTCGTCTCGCCGCCGTACTCGTAGCTGCCGGTGCCGCTCTCGCCCTTTTGCATTTCCTGCAGCAGGGCCGCCAGGGACGCGTAGGCCGGGTCTTCCTTTGTGGCCTCGACGGCGTTGAACATGCCCGTCACCTGTTCGTGGTTCTCATGGGCAATGGTGGTGCCGCTGCTGTTGACGGCGAACGCCCGGCCCGAAGCGCCGTAGGTGATGTCGTCCACCACGTCGCTTAGGGTGCTGCCCTCCCGCACGGCGATGAGCGCGCCCACGATGCTGCCGTTTTCCCGGATGGGCACCCCCAGGCAGAGGATGACCTGCCCGTTCTGCTTGCTGACGACGGGATCGGACACGCCGTTCTCCCCGGCCATGGGCTTGTAGAAGTGCACCCTGTCCTTCACGTCCACGCTGGAGCCGTCGGTGGCGTGCAGCACGCCGTCCGCATAGGCGATGCCCATGCGGATGTGCCCCTTGTGCGCCACTTCCTTGCGCAGAAGGTCCAGCTTCTGCTCTAGCGGCACGGACGAATCGTAAATCTCCGGCAGCGCGGCCAGCGTCTCCATGGAGTTCCACTCCGCTTCGATGCGGCTTTTGACGGTCTTTGCCCCCAGGCTGGCGACGCTCTCGATGGCGTTCATCGCCTCGGACCGGATGCTCTCGGCAATCACGCCGTCCAGCACCGCCGTGAACCCGAAAAAGGCGGCCAGGAACAGCGGCACAAACAACAGCACGATTTTGGCTCGCAGGCTCCTCATGTATGTTCTCTCCCCCGTTTGAACTGAAAAGGCAAATGCGAAGCAACCCCCTGCGCGAACAGGGGATTCCGCTTTGCTGGGCTGTGATGTTCCTTCACAAAAACGTCAGACGCGCGCGAAATGGCGATTGGAAAGGATATCCAGTCCACAAATTTCGTGAACCTCCACAATATACCATATTTCGTGTGACCGAAGCAAGTGAAGAATTGTCATTCTTTTTGAAACGATGCGCATACGTCCCTGGTTTTGCACCCCGTCATCCGTTGAAAACCGCAAAACAGCGTGCAAAGAAAAAGCGCCGCGGCTGCGGCGCCTGCAAAATGTGACCAGCTGCGTATGCAGGTCCGGCCCGGCGGGTTTTGCCTACGGGGCATCGACCCCTTCGCCGGCAGAACCGCCTTCCATGGGCGGGACGGTCAGCCGTTCGCCGTTTCGGAAAAAACCGGTGCCGTCGTAGCTGTCCCCGATGGCCACGGGCAGTTGCCGGCATACCAGTCCGCCACCACGACGACGTTGACGACGATGCCATTCTCAATCACCGCTGCGCGCATGTTCACCCTCCGATCAGCGCATGGTAGTTGCCCCAGCCCATGACGACGAGGCCGTCCCCGCCCGCGCCGCCGTTGGCGTTGTACTCGATGGTGGTCTTGCGGATGGAGCCGCCGCCCCCGCCCCCGCCTGCGCCTCCCCCGCCGGTGCCGCCGTAATAGCCGGCCGAGGCGCTGCTGCCGTCCTCGCCGTTGCGTCTGCCGTACGTCGAGGTGCCGCCGTAGTACCGCCAGCTGGTGGATGTCGTTCCTGCCGCGCCGCCCGCCGCGTGGGTGCGGCCCAGAATGTCCGCTCCGCCGGCGTCGGGGCCGTTGGCGCCGTGCACGCCGGGGTTCCCGCCTTCGGCAGAGCAAAGTTCCCCGAAGCTGGACGTTCCGCCCTTCGCGCCGAAGTAGCCGGCGCTGGTCTTGCCGCCGGCGCCGCCCGCGCCCACGGTGACCGCCACCTCGGCAGGCAGCGCGAGTCCGAACGCCGAGACCACCTGCCCGCCCGCGCCGGCGGACGTGTTCGACGCGTGGCCGCCGCCCCCGCCGATGCAGGTGACGTCCACGAAAGGCGGGATTTTGCCGCCCCGCCACGTCAGCGTGCCGCCGCCGTAGAACTCCGCGTAGCCGCTTTTGCCGTCCCTGCCGAGCACGAGGTTCCAGTACCCGTCGAACAGCGGCAGGTATTTCACCCCGCCGGCGGCAGCTCCGGCCATGTTGAAGATCATGCTGATCCCTCCCGTTGCGTATTCGGCTTTCGCCTGGCTACACCGTAACCGGTTGAATGCGGCAAAAAGTGGCGGGGGACAGTCATAAAACCGGCGGCTCGCGGGGCGTTCGGCAGGAAAGGCGCGTCATCCGTTCGCGAAACTGCGCCCCCAAGGCGCGGAGCGGGCCCGTCCTTTTCGCCCGGGCAGCGTTGGACTACGCCAGCGCGGGATGCGCGCCTTTCAGCCCCTTTGCGGCGGGCGCGGGGATTTGCATCTGAGCGATGCGCCAAGCGCGAGACCGCCGCAGGTGCCTTTGACGGTATCACCTTTCGCCAATGGGCTGCATAACCTGTACCAATGGGCGCTCTTGGAGAGCCGCGCGCCTGTCCGCGCGCTTTCGGTCGGGCTTTCGCCGGAAGGCGCCCTGCATGCGTTGCGGAGGCACGGGCGTTTTTCCGCGTGCGATTTCCATATTTTGATAATTTAATTTCGTAAAAACCTTGACAGAGCATTGTGCCTATGCGAAAATATTTATTAAGGTCTGAAATCTTGTTCATCCCATCAAACTTTTTTTAGGAGGTCTCATAATGGGCATAGCGTCATTGGTTCTCGGCATCATATCCCTTGCTATTGGACTTTTTTCAAGCGGACTTCTCGGCTGGGTCGGCGCGATCGTTGCCGTGATCGGCATCATTCTGGGCGCCCTTGCAAAGAAGAATCCGGAGCAGAAGGGCATCGCCACCGGTGGTCTGGTCTGCTCCATCATCGGCCTGGTCCTCTGCCTGGCGCTGTACATCGCGTGCGTGGCCTGTGTGGGCGGACTGGCTTCTTCCCTTCCCAGGTATTAAGAACCGCGAAGGACTCCCGCATCGGGCAGGAGCCCTTCTTTTTTTGGAGGAAGCATGCACCTGTATCTCAATCTTTTCGGCTTGGCAATTCCTTCCTACGGGCTTTTGATCGCCGCCGGCGTTCTGCTGGCCAACGTCATCGCCGTTTTCGTGCTGAAAAAGGCCAGCTTGAGCTTTAACGACCTTCTCATCCTCGAAGCCTACTGCTTTCTGGGGGCTTTTCTCGGCGCGAAGCTGGTGTATCTGGCGGTTTCCTTCCGGGAAATCGACTGGGGCAGCATCCGGGATTTTGCCTCGCTGAACCGGCTGATGCAGGGCGGCTTTGTCTTTTACGGCGGGCTGATCGGGGGGCTGCTGGCCGCGTTCGCGGCGGGCAGGCTGCACAAAATCCGGACCATGGAGTATCTGCGGGCCATCGCGTTTCTGATTCCCTTCGGGCACGGCATCGGGCGCATCGGCTGCTACATGGCCGGCTGCTGCTACGGCATCCCGTATGACGGTCCCGGCGCCGTGATCTTCCCCGAGGGGTCCTTCGCCATACCGGGCGTGAAGCTGTTTCCCGTCCAGCTGGTGGAAGCGGCGCTGCTGATGGCGATTTCCCTGCTGATTTTTGCGCTGCAGCGAAAGCGCAACTGGCGCTACACCGTCGAGACCTATCTGGCGGCGTACGGCGTCGTGCGGTTCGTTCTGGAATTCTTCCGGTACGATGAAGCCAGAGGGGGAGTTGGGGGGCTTTCCACCTCCCAGTGGATCAGCATTCTGCTGATTGCCGCCGTGGCGGTCTTCGCCATCGTGCAAAAGGCAAGGCCAAAGCCCGCAGCGCCGGACGGGACGTGAGCCGCAAAGGTTATCGGGTGCCGGGAATGGGGATGCTGCGGCGGGACGAGCCGCCTGATCGGAAATGGACGGGCCGGCGGAAGCAGGCGCTGACCGTCCTGCTGACCTGATAAACCTCCAAGTATAAAAAAAGCCTGAATTGTCAGGCTTTTTTGGTTGGCGGAGGGTGCGCAGGCTTCATTGGGCGCGTTTATGCTGTTCTGTGATGCTTCCCCGTTCCAAAAGTCATGCTGCATGGCAGGCCAAAATGCCGATTCGCGCAAGCAGGCATCTTCTGTCGCGTCGTCGCCGCCGGCGTTTTGCGCCGGAGGGCGCGCCGGCGTTTCGGCACGTCACAGCAAAAAAGACCCGCCTTCAGGCGAGTCTAATGGTCGAATAAGTTCAGCCCCTCACCGTCGGCGGCTCGGTGCGGATGCGGCGGCAGATCCCGTTGGGCCAGTGGATGTCGTCCCCCTCCTGCAGGGGGCCCCAGACGGTCACAACGTCCTTCCAGCCGCGCTCTGCGGTCATGTTCTCCCATCCGCAGCGCTTCCCCCAGCGGCACATCTCCATGATGACCGGAATAAAGTCCAGCCCGGCCACCGTCAGCGAATACTCCACATGCGGCACCGGCCCGTCCGAAAACTCCTCCCGCACGACGAGGCCGGTATTCTCCAGCTGCCGAAGCTGCTCGGCCAGCACCTTGTCCGAAATGCCGCGGATGGAGCGCCGCAGTTCGCCGAAGCGCATCCGTCCCTTGATGCCGATTTCAAACAGGATGGGCAGTTTCCACTTGCCGCTGACCAGCGAAAACGCATACTCAAAGGGGGACATGCCGTCCTCGGGCACGGGGAGTCTGGTACGCTGCTGCATGTCTACACCTCTCTTGCTACCGTTATGATACCTGCTTTGCGGCGGAATCGCAAGCGGGGTTCCACTCTTATGATGCTTACACTTCGGTAAGCACTTACAAATAAGTGCGATCTGTTGCAAAATAAACAACAATGTTAAAATGAACCTGTCACCTGCGCAGGAGGCACATCATGGTTCCATGCAAAATCAAAGTCGTGGAAGTATCTGTCAACCGGAAACTGGCCGATCAGCTGCACATCTTTCCTTTAGCTCCCTGCCCGCTGTACCAGGCGGGCCGCGAATGGATCTTGCGCCATTACGGCAGGCCGCTGGATCTTTGCGAAAACGCCTGGACGGCGATCCACCGCATCGTGTACGCCATCATGTCCGGCGCGGGCAGCGACATTGGCGGCCGGTGCTGGGTCGAGGACGGGAAACGGGCGGTGGTATGCTGCAACGACGGGCTGCGCCCCGTGGTGTTCGAACTGACCTGGCTGGACGCGCAGCCTCCGTGAAGCCTTCGGCCCCGGAGCGGATACCTTCCGGACGACACGAATGGAGGCAGTGTACTTGAAGCGAGTTCTATCCTTCCTCGTCTGCTTTGTGATGCTGTTTGCCCTGATCGGGTGCAGCGAACAGGCAGTTCAGCCCCAGAACGCTGGGTTAAAGTTTACCGCGGGCACCTACACCGCCACCGCCAAAGGTTTTGGCGGCCCCATCACCATCGAGTTCGTGGTGAGCGACAGCGCCATCGAGAGCGTCAACGTGCTGGAAAGCTCCGAAACGCTGGGCATCGGGCAGCTGGCTCTCGAGCGGCTGACCGCCGAAGTGGTGGAGTACCAGTCCATCGGGCTGGACAGCGTCTCCGGCGCCACCATCACCAGCAATGCCTTCTTCGCCATCGCGGAGGACGCCCTGACCCAGGCGGGCGCTGACCTTGCGGCGCTTAAAAAACCCGTGGAAAAGGCCGTCTCTTCCGAAGTGAAGAAGCTGGAGGCCGACGTGGTGGTCGTGGGCGCCGGTCTTTCCGGCCTGTGCGCCGCCGTGAGCGCCGCGGAGAACGGCGCGAAGGTCATCGTGCTGGAGAAGCTCGCCGTCACCGGCGGCAGCGCCAAGGCGTCCCTCGGCTCCTACATGGTCTGCGAAGTGCCGGAAAACGAGGGGCACCACGTCTCGGACGAGCCCGACACGCTGGACGCCGCCATGGAGCGCTGGCTGAACTACCAGAAGAACAGCACCCGCGAATCCATCTATCCCGACGTGGAGCGCGTCCGCGAGCAGCTGATCCAGTCGATGTTCACCATCAGCTGGCTGAAGAGCTTCGGCGCGTCCTTTGCGCCCAAGTCCCCCATCGCCGAGCGCGGCATGGCCATGGCGCAGGTGGACGTGGCCTCGGATAAGACCGACGGCAAGCCCGCCGCCAAGGTGCTGAACCTGCTGAAGCAGGTCGCCCTGGATCACGGGGCAGAAATCTACACCGAAACCCCCGCCACCGAACTCATCCAGGAAAACGGCGCCGTGGTGGGCGTGAAGGCGACTTCTCCCACCGGCCCCGTGGAAGTGCGGGCTAAAAACGTCATCCTGGCCACCGGCGGATTCCCCAACAATCAGGAAATGATCGCCGAAATGATTCCCGAGCTTACGGAAGTGTTCTCCATCGCCTCCGTGGGCAACACCGGCGACGGCATCCGCATGGCGAAGGAAGTGGGCGCCGCCCTGTTTGAGGATGCGTGGGTCATCCCCTCCTGGCCCGGCCCCACCAACGCCTTCTTTGCGGCCAACAGCAACGCCACCATCTTCCAGAACTCCAACAGCCCCATCGAGGGTGTCTCCGATGACACCTACCACCGCCTGGTCGTGGACAAGGACGGCAACCGCTTCATGAACGAGGCCGCCCACTACTCCCTGCAGGTGGTCACCATGGCCCGCCTGAAGGCCGGTCCCTACTGGGCGTTCTACAACGGGCTGGAGGGCATCGCCCTGGAGACCGCGGAATCCGGCCTTGCCACCGGCACCGTCGTCAAGGGCAACACCATCGAGGAAGTCGCGAAAGCCGCTGGCGTGGACGCAGCGAACCTCCAGAAGGCGGTGGACCAGTACAACCAGGCCTGCGAAACCGGCGTGGACGAGGCCTTTGGCAAGTCCAAGGACTATCTTGACAAGCCCATCGGCGAAGGCCCGTACTATATGATCCAGATCATCCCCTCCTGCTCCGACACCCTCGGCGGCGTCAAGACCAACCTGAACCGCCAGGTGCTGCGCGAGGACGGCTCGGTGATCCAAGGCCTGTACGCCGTCGGCGCCATGAACAACAAGTACTACTACAACCAGATGTACTTCAGCGGCTCCTCCCTCACCTTCTCCTCCACGGACGGAAGGATCGCCGGTGCCCACGCGGCTGGCGTGGAGGATGCGGCTAAGATCCCCGCCGTCAACCCGTAACACGCGGTCAGCCATAAGATTAGCCGTCCGAAAGGGCGGCTTTTCTGTGTTCTCTTTGGCAGATTGCCCCCGCTTTGCTGTCTTGCGCCGCAGGGCTCACGGCACAGGTGCCTTTTACCTATAGTAATTGTGTATCTATCATTCTTTACAGGTGCTTTTCATGCAGGAGGACAGGCGTTTGGGCTTATACCGCGAGAAAAATGCGTACAGCCTGGGAATCCAGGCTGATATCTACGGATATGCCCTGGTGAAAATGGAACGGACAAGGCAGCTGCAGACCATCCTCAACCCGTCAACCCAGCCGGCGCTCGCCGCATCCAATGTGCTGTTTTGCAAAACCGTTGACCCTGCGTTCAGGGATGTGGTGACGCCCAATGTGGACACGGTCTACTGCTCCGCCTGGCTGGACCTTTCGCAAAAACCCGTGGTCTTTTCGGTTCCGGACACCGCTGGCCGGTACTATGTGGTGCAGATCACGGATGCTTATTCCAACACCTTTGCCAGCATCGGGCGCCGCACCACGGGAACGAAAGCCGGAAGGTTCGCCATCGTGGGACCGGACTGGAAGGGTGTGCTGCCGCCGGGGCTGCAGGCCGTCCAATCCCCCACGAACACCGCATGGCTGATAGGCCGCGTTCTTTCCAAAGGCAAGGATGACGAGGAGCAGGCCACGCAGATCCTCCGGCAGATCAGGCTGACTTGGCTGGATGAGAGCAGCCCGCAAGTGCTGAAACCCGTCAACCGGCTGCTGTATGACAGCAAAGTTGAGGACCTTTGCGCCATGGATTTCTTCAAAACATGACGGACCTGATGATTCTGAATCCTTCCGGCTATGAATCCTATGAAAGGCAGTTTGAGCGCATCGGCATCGACAGGACCTGTGGCTTTGATGCCGGCAGGCTGGACCGGGATACCATTGCGGGTTTGAACCGGGCCGGCAAAGGACGCGTTTTCGATCATTGCAAACAGCCTGGAGAAAGTGGACCACCGCCTCGGCAACGGGTGGATGATCTTTACCGGCATGGGCGCCTATGGAGACAGGTTCCTGAAAAGGGCTGTGGTGGCCAATATGGGCCTTGGGGCGAACGTGGATGAAGAAGCCACCTGCCCCAAAACCTTCACCGACGACGAAGGAAACCAGCTGAATGGACAGCATGACTACGTGCTGCATTTCCACAGGGGTCAGCTGCCCCCCGTGAAGGCATTCTGGTCGGTCACCATGTAAGACAGGGAGTTCTATCTGGTCCCGAACTGCATGAAACGCTATGCCATCGCGGATTACACCCTTGGGCCAGCGTATCACGAGGAAGGCTCGCTGGACATCTATATTCAGTCTTACCCGCCGAAAAACCGCAAGTCCAACTGGCTGCCAGCGCCGGACGACGATTTCAACCTGCTGTTCAGGCTGTATCAGCCCTCTGCCAGCATATTGAACGGCACCTATGAAGCGCCGGGGGTGAAGCGGGTCAGATAAACACATATGCTTAAGGAAACATCAAGCCACCCTGTGCTGTGATTGTCAGGGTGCCTTGCTTTTTTATCCAGCCACGCACTGATTATCCTACTGCAACAGGAGTAGTATCTTATTGGTCAAAAAAGCTATTCTGTTCGAACTTCCTTTGTAATTACTTGAAGGCGATTTTGATCCACTGCGCTGATATTTGCAGGTATTATATTCGGCGATCCAAACTCAAGTAACGTTTCTCGAGGCAACTCCTTGTATCTGTCAATAATGTCCTTGCAGTATCGTTCAAACCGGTCTTTTGCGTATTCCAATGCCAGCGTTGCCAAATAACGCAGTCTTTCGGATTGCTCATAATAGTCAATTTTGACAGCATTCCAAACAACTGATACCGGCCCAAGACGTTCCGGCATAGATTCTGGATGAATAACTAAAAATGCACTTGGAGTTAACATGGAGTTTTCGTCGTGCATGTAATGCCGCTCCCTTATTGACTCAAAGAAATGAAACTCATTCTCCACCCCGCGATTATCTCCTAGGAAGTCTTCTTTTGGTATTTTTTCACGCGCTCTGCTTACTTTAAAGCATTTCATAAAACAATTCAAACCCGCAACAAAGAGTGCTTCATTGATAATTTCGGGTTTGTCGGCAGATATGCATTTTAAGAAGCTGATTGACTTTTGAATATCCTCTATATGCAAATAGTACGATATGCATATAAAACGATCCGGATCAGATTCAGGTATGTTCACCGGAACCGATCCAGGGCAAAAGTGCCCGCGTACGATGAGCCTTCCATTCAAGGTATCGAACTGGATGTCATACTCGATCATTCTTGTCACCGCCTGTCCACAATTATGATTCATTATATCATCATGCCTGCCATACTCTGCAATCCATCATTTCTTTCAGCTCTCATGTGTTTGCTTTTACCTTTTCCCGCTGCGCCGCGTCCTTCATGCGCGGAAGATGACTCGGCTACCCGTCTGCATGCGACCCACAGGAAAAGCCCGCAGACTTAAGGGATTTTTTATGGCGGCAGTTAGATTCTCACGGCCTGTTCCTGCTTTTTCGGATTGGTGATCAAGTCAAACCCTCCCACATCCGTAAAGGTTTGGGGGTCATTCTGCACCCATCTGCCGGGCATGCTGAGCAAAATCAGATTCAGATGCAGATTGCAGTTCATCGCCGAGACGATCAGCCCGGTCCAGCTGCCGCAGCATCGGTTCTTTAACAGCCGACACATCAGCACCACATACGGTTTTTGCATTTTGCGAAGCTCTTTTTTCGTGTCTTGTGTTTACGCATAATAAGTGCTAATATTGAATGCGGAATTTCTACTTTATGAAATTTCAATAAAATAAGCAAGGAGTACTATGATGAAAAAGCTTGCAAAGCTGAGTTTTGCTTACAGCATACTAGGGCTGCTTCTTGGCGTTTTTTATCGGGAATTTTCAAAGCTGAATGGCTTTACAGGCAATACTGTGTTAAGCGGTCTGCATACGCACGTATTGGCTTTGGGGACGCTTTTCTTTTTGATTGCACTGTTACTGGAAAAGGCCTTTGCATTGACCAAGAGCAAGAGATTCAAGGCGTTCATGATAACATACAATACCGGACTTTTATTGACGGTTGTCATGATGGCTGTACGTGGATGTGTTGAGGTATTGAACCTTGAGCCATCAACCGTGATGGATGCGTCAATTTCAGGTATAGCAGGCTTAGGCCATATTGTCATGGCAATAGCCTTTATCCTTTTCTTCCGGATGCTGCTTAATAGAATCCATGAAGTGGACAGTCAAAAGTAGGCCATAACATAATATGCCCCCTGCCATCGGCCTCCTCCATCCGGAGCGCTGAAGCAGGGGGCATTTTTATGCGTTAACCCGGTCGATATCAGTACTTATAGAATCCTTCTCCTGTGGATACTCCGAGTTTTCCTTCCTTGATCATCATATTAAGAACTTCGGCCATTCCCTTGAAGTTGTATGGCAGCATCATTTTTTTGAGCAGCGGACTCAATAGTCCGGGCACCTTCTGGTACTGCAGCACGATGTTGTAAGCGGTTTTGATTCCGACCACATCCAGAATCTGGAACGGCCCTTTCGGGGCTCCGGTTCCTCTCGTCCAGGCCTTGTCGATGTTTTCAGGCTCAGCAACGCCGTTTACGTAAAGGTCAAGTCCGGAAAGCAGGAACGGAACCAGCATGGAGTTCAGGAGATAACCGTTCTTTTCTTTCAGTATCGGCAGGGCGATCATGCGAATGCTGTTGGCGAAGTCAATGACTTCGTTGAAGTACTCTTCCTTTGTCTGGCTATGGGCCATGACCTCGGCCGTGTTGTTTATCCAGATGGCATTCGCGAAATGGAGGGAAAGATACTTCTCCGGCCTTCCGGTATACTTTGCGAAGGTAGAAGGCAGGAGTGTGGAGGAGTTCGTTACGAGAACGGTGTTGTCCTCGAGCAGCGGGGCGATTTTCTTATAGAACGCGATTTTTTCGCTCTTATCTTCTGCCACCGCCTCAATGACAAGATCAGCGTCCTTCAGAGCTTTTCTTATGTCTGTCTCAAGCTTGATGCCGGACCAGGCGTTTTCAACTTTCTTCAGGCATTCCGCCGCGTTGAAGGTCTGTTCATCGGCAATGCCGCTGCACCAGGGGCCTTCGCCCGACTCCATCCGGGAAATCGCGTCGGTGTAACTTTTCTTCAGTCCATCCAATTTAGGCTGCGTGCGGGTTTTGCTTCCCTCGCTGCGAAGCCAGATGGTAACGTCATAACCACAGTACGCAGCCTGGAAGGCGATCTGGCTTCCAAGAACACCGCCGCCTGCTACAACCACTTTTCTGTAGTTCACAAAAAGGACCCCCTTTCATGCGCTGTTTTTTACAAATATAGAACCTGTCATCATTCTCCGCAACTCCTGCGCGGGCAGGCTGAGTGTCCGCATGGGCAAAAAACCAGCCTGAACGGCATATATCGTTCGAATCCTTCCATTTGCCGGCACTTTTTTCCCGCAATCTCCTATAAACGCTCCTTGCGGCAACCGTCAATTACGGAAGCTCCTCTGGGGGGCATTGCTTTTCAGTATGTCAGCAGTTGACATCCCGCCGTTGGATTTTACACTGTAGCATATAACCCGAATTTCCGATGCACTTCTCGTTCTTCAGGATCTCATGAAGCGAATTCTTGCCCTCCGGTTTGCACATGGCGTACCATTTTCTCCAGAAGGGAGTCGGAAAAGCTGACGGTTTTCCCGGCTCGGGGGTCGGCTGTGCTGTCGGCGCCGGTTTCGGTTCGGAGGACGGCTGCGAACACGCCGCACATGCAACCATCAGAGCAAAAAGGTATGACCCGTTTCATGCCCTTCCCCTCCGATTCAATTTTCGTAACATATGGTGGATGCTGAATGAGAAACGACTTGCCAGTGAATGGATTTAGAGAAGCCAAAGATATTTTGATGAGCACACTTTCATTTATACGTCAAATGTTTTTACATATATCTTCTATCTTCGTTATCACGCCAGACTGCTCTCTACCAGTACCGCGCTTAATTTCAGCGTCAACCCGCAAACCTGCGCAAGAATATGGAACATGCCCCGGAGAAGAGAAGACTTTTACCACCGGCTGATCGACCGTGAAAACGTCCGCAAAACAGCATTGAGGCCGCTGTAATGCCCAACATACGGGCGATCCAACGACCTCAATCTGGAAAAAATGTTGGATTTTATGGTGGAGGCGAACCGCACCGGTACATATCCAAACTTTAAGATGGATTTTTCGGTGGATCTGGCCTGTCACAGGCACAAGCGGATGCCCGAATAGCAGGGATTTCACGGCTGTTTTTCGATTACCGCTCCTGTACGAGTCCACCAATATATGGAGCTAATTCAGGCTGCCATAAAACGCAACCGCGTTTTCCAAATCGGTTTCATCCGGGTGACCCTTTGAAATGCCTCCGATCAGCTTAAAAGGACCAAAGGTATCGTATCCCCGGCAGCCATACTCACCAAGTATAATTGCTTTCTTCATTTGAGCAATTTTGCGAGCTGCATTGCAATAGGTTGCCTTTTTCGTGCCGCAAGTGTAAAGGAAAAACACGTCTTTGCCTTCTGGCAGCTTTTCCTCCATAATGTTCAGCATTTGCGGGTAAAACCTGCCAAATGCGATTCCGGACGCAAACCCGATCCGGTCGAACGCGGCCAAATCATAATCAGTATCCTTGATTCCATCGATAGCCGTGATGTCATACTTTTCTGAAATCGCATCAACCAGCTTCTTTGTATTTCCATGATGTGTTGACACATATACAATCGCTGTCTTCATCATTGCCTCCTTCTTTGTATTCTAATTCATCGATATCAAGCTTTTTCCTTCTGCTGCAATAGTAAAAAGCGCCCCAAAAGGCACTTTGCTTGAAACAGAAGCAAATCATATACCTGCTATAGCTTATGAGTACATTGTTAACGGAAGAAGTGCAATTGAATGGATTATGGAACGATATCGTGTTATGACTGACAGCAGCAGTGGCATTGTCAACGATCCGAATCTTTGGTGTGACGAGCACAACGATCCGCAGTATATCTTGAACTTGCTGCTTTCTGTAATCGCTGTTAGTGTCAGAACGGTCGAGATTGTGCGAAGTCTTCCTGTGGTTGAGTTTTAAAAAAAGCCGCCTAAAAGGGAGTTGGACTTAGGGATTTGCGAAAACAAGTAAATTTTTGACCGACTCTCTTCAAGCGGAGACAGGCAGAAAAGACTGCACCGAAGGATAAAACCTTTAGTGCAGTCTTTCTTAATGTTGTGTTGTATTTGACGAACTCTTCCTTTGGTCTCTATATATTTTGATTTGCCATTTCCTACAGTTATTCGGAGCTAGAGTGGAAATATATGTGCCAAGTATTTTTTTTAATAACTCTTATTTACATTCTTACCTTAGACTTCCAAGCTTTACTTAAGAATGTCTTCAATTAACAGTTGCTTTTCTTTTTCTGCTTCAGCAATTTTATTTTCAAATATCTGTATTTCTTCATCGAGTGTAGCAATTTTATTAGCGATTGCTCTTTGTTCCTCTATTGTTGATGGAACTGGTACTTTATAATTTAAAATATGCTCAACTTTTCCTCTGGGCATTTTTAATCCCTTTACATTTTCCATCACATAGTTAAAGAAAGAATCTTGTTTCATTAACCATGATATAAAACTAAAATCATTTTGATTATTATCCTTAACTCTACTAGTATCATCTGTAGTTCATTCGATTTCTCCGGTATATCACCATCTGCAAACACATTGCCTGTTACGGTAACAAAGCGGTTTGTTGCTCCAGCCACATAGACCTCAACTCCCAGCTTTCTGTTGTTGATATAGTATTTTGTTTTGTCAAAGTTAAAGCCTGTGGCCTTAAAGAAAATATGAAGCCCTTTTCCAGATGGACTGTGTTCCATATAGCAACCACTAAAAGCCTCTACAACATTTTGGGCAACAGGCTTAAGCTTACCGCTGCTATCAAAGCAATCATCTAAGTCGATAACACATATGTCATTACCCACCAAAAATCCGATACCGTCATAATCACTTATAGCAGCTACCGCCGAACTAAAATCTTTAAATGTACCACGTTGATTTGGTTTTGCCCTTTTTCCTGTTACTGGGTTATAGGGAACTTTGGTTTTTCTACCACTTCGCTCTTCATATTTCCAACAGCAAAACTGTGGCTTACTTTTAAGTATCTGTGGCAAGTTATCATATTGTGGTTTCAGTTATTTCACCTCCTTGCCTGTTAAAAATGACCCGAAACGCTACTGTTCCAGAGGGTTTGCCTTGTTTGACACAACCTCGTTATCTTTCAAGGAATACGCTCGGAATTATCGTCATGGCATATTCTGCTTGAAGTATCTCTTGCATTTCGGGATATTCAGTTGTCAAGGAGCAGTGAGAGAAAAACTATGCTTTCATTGGGGAATTATTTTTCCTCTCACCTTATAGCCACGGTAGGGCACATTAGTTGAGGATTTTCTAAAAATATTTTTCTTCCACATCCATAAGCGAAGAATTCTATTGATTCGAACCCCTAAAATAAAAAAACAGCCTGTCTTTTTTCCGGTAAAGAAGGCTGTAATGCTTATGCTTTTGCTCAAATTTGAGCGGAAGCCATATTAAGTTTAAGAAGGATGAATACTGTATTTTTGGATTTTTCAATTAGACTTTCCGACTTTTTTGTCTAAAAGTCTTGATTTGAACCCCTTTGATTAAATGCATAAATTAAAATTGTGATTAAAACAGATGAAAAATAATGTGAGATTAATTTTCCCTCATGTTTTAAGGCAGATGGGTCCTTTGATATTGAACGGTTTAAGGAATTTTTAAGTGATAAGATTGCTGTCACAGGAGAGGGTTATGAACTCAAGTTTTTGGGTAAAAACTATGCTCGATTGCTAGCTTCAATTGATACTACAACATTTGTTATGGCAGACGAGGAACATAACTCAAAACCAGAAAATATGAACAGTGAAAATATCTACATAAGTGGAGATAATCTTGATGGTTAAAGCATCTCTTGAAGTCATATTCACGTCAAGTTAAATGTATTTATATTGATATAATTTTGCAGAGATTGATACAAATTAATTACATTGTGCTTAGGGGCGTGGAAACTCAAAAAGGGGTGTGCAGGGTAAAAGTCGAGAAATCTCGGCTATTTTTTTGTGTAAAAAAGGGAAGAGGTTATTGACATATGCCATAAAAGGGGTATAATAAGAATAGATGGCATATGCCGGAAACTAAAAGGAGGTGAAAAACATGCCGAGAAGAGACGGAACTGGTCCAATGGGTGCGGGATCAATGACTGGAAGAGGATTAGGGCTTTGCACAGGTGCTAATGCAGTTAAGTACGGAGCTGGTCTCGGAATGGGATTAGGTCTTGGACTTGCTTGCAGACGTGGTTTCGGTCGTGGCTTTGGTAGAGGATTTGCATTTAACCATACCTCCTCAAAAACACAAAAAGAGCTGCTGAACGAACAGAAAACCATTTTGCAGGATCGACTCGAAGTTATTGATAAGCAATTGGAGAACCTATAATGAGCATCAGAAATAACCGGAGGACGCTCTGGTTATTTCTGATTAGAATGGAGGTGATGAATTATGGCGAGACCGATGAAGTGGAGAAAAGTTTGCTGTTTGCCTGAAAGTAATAGATTTGGGCCTCTTGATTCACCTGCCGACGCAGAAAACCATGTAAATATGACTGTTGACGAATATGAAACCATAAGACTTATCGATTTGGAAGGCTTCACTCAAGAAGAGTGCGCCAAGCAAATGAATATTGCTCGTAGCACCGTTCAAGGCATTTATATCGAGGCCAGAAAAAAGCTGGCTGAATCTTTAGTAAATGGAAAGGTGCTTTTGATTGAGGGTGGCGAATACCGGCTTTGCGAAGGATTAGGGAATGGTTGTGGTCGTGGCTGTCATAGGCATAGGCGTGGAGGGCGCTTTACTGTTGATGAGGATAGAGGTGGTTGATCATATATTCAGAAAAAGTAATCGAGCATTTTATGTGTCCGCAAAATGCCCATAGTATGCCCGATGCAGATGCTGAAGGAAGCTACGGTGATCCTTCCTGCGGAGATTATCTGACCGTTTATTTAAAGGTGAAAGATAACCGCATAGAAGAAATCAGCTATCTTGTATTTGGTTGTTGTGCTTCAATTGCAACATCCAGTATGACATCGGTATTAGCAAAGGGTAAAACCTTAGAGGAAGCATTGAATATTACGGAAGAAGATATTATCCAGGCTTTAGATGGACTTCCTGAAAATAAGGTTCATTGCTCAAATTTAGGTGTGAGTGCGCTACGCAGCGCAATTGAGAATTATTTAAACAAAAATAGAACGGAGGATTCTTATGAAAATAGCAATTCCAGTAGATGAGAAAACTTTGGAGTCGAATGTATGTGTATCCTTTGGACGTACTCCCTATTTTCTTATTTATGATGTAGAAACTAAGGAAAGTATATTTATTGACAACAGTGCGGCAACAAGCACAGGAGGTGCCGGGATTAAAGCTGCACAAATAATAGTAGATAACAAAGCAAGTGCTTTACTCACTCCCCGCTTAGGTGCAAATGCTGCTGACGTGCTAAAACCCGCTGAAATCAAAATCTATAAAACGGCAACTACTTCAGCCAAAAATAATATTGATGCTTTTATCGATGGGAAATTACCTTTGTTGGATGAATTTCATGCCGGATTTCACGGGCACGGGGGCAATTAATATGAGAATAGCTGTGCTAAGCGGCAAGGGCGGCACAGGAAAAACACTGGTATCGGTGAATTTAGCAGCGATAGCGAAAGCATCCACATATATAGACTGTGATGTAGAAGAGCCGAATGGACATCTGTTTTTTAAGCCTGAAGGAATTCAAGAAGAAGAAATATCAGTAAAGATTCCAGAAGTTGATCATGAGTTATGCAATGGATGTCGAAAGTGCGTTGATTTTTGCAACTTTAACGCCCTTGCCTATATTAAAAACAAACTGATTGTCTTTGACGATGTGTGCCACTCCTGCGGTGGCTGTATCTTGGTTTGTCCTGCAAGGGCACTATCAGAGAAAGCAAAGGTTATTGGCAAAATTAAAAAAGGTGTTTCTGGCGAAGTGGCGGTATGGACAGGAGTATTGAACACCGGTGAAGCTACGGGTATTCCTATCATAAAAAAGCTACTTGAGGAAAGTTCGGAAGTAAATAAGCAGACATTTATCGACTGTCCACCAGGAAGCGCTTGTATCGTGATGGAGAGCATCAAAGATGCGGACTATTGCATACTGGTGGCTGAGCCGACATTGTTTGGTGTTCATAACCTCAATATGGTATACGATCTGGTCAAGTTATTTAATAAGCCATTTGGGGTGCTTCTTAACAAATGTTTGGAAGGAGAAAATCCTGCTGAGAAGTTTTGCTTGGAAAAAAATATCAAGATTTTAGGCAGGATTCCATTTGACAATGAACTTGGAACCTTGAACTCAAATGCGGAAATCGCCGTTAATAAAAATGAGGAATACCGGGAATTGTTTTCTTCTCTGCTTAACAATGTGACAAAGGAGGTGCAGCATGAAACAACTACTAATCCTTAGCGGTAAAGGCGGCACCGGAAAAACGACAATAGCAAGTGCGTTTATAAAGCTTGCTGATGCCAAAGCATATGCGGATTGTGATGTAGATGCGCCTAACCTGCACCTCATTACCGGATGGAGTGTTAAACCTGCAAAAAAAGATTATTATGGGCTACCAAAAGCAGTGATAGATCCGGAACTTTGCATTAAATGCGATCAGTGTAGGCAAAACTGCCGATTTGATGCTATTTCAATAGATGAAAAATACAAAGTGGATCATTTCGCATGTGAAGGCTGCGGCGTTTGTGAGTATGTTTGTCCTGTGGAAGCGATAACTATGAAACCGGCAGTGGCCGGGGAATTGATGCTGTATTCTGATGGAGAAAAAGTTTTTTCAACAGCGCAACTAAAAATGGGCAGTGGTACCTCCGGAATGCTTGTAACTGAGGTGAAAAAGCAAATGAAGGCTGCGGCAGCCGATGCGGAACTTGCCATTATTGATGGATCTCCCGGAATAGGCTGTCCTGTCATCGCATCACTTAGTGGTGTGGATATGGTTTTGATAGTCGCAGAACCTTCTATATCAGGTATCAGCGATATGGAGCGCATTATAAATACAGCAGCGAAATTCGGGACGAAGACAGCGGTATGTATCAACAAATATGATACCAGCATTGAAAACACAGAAAAGATTGAACGGTTTTGTAAAAAACAAGGGCTGCCTTTTATCGGTAGGATACCTTTCGACTCCAATGCCGTGAAAGCGATTAATAATGGTCAAACCGTTGTAGATATAGACTGCATATCGGGGACGGCGGTTAAAGAGGTTTATCACAAAACAATGAATCTACTCTTTGAAAAAGGTGGTGGCTAAAGTCATGCTTATTAAAACGTTGGTTGAAAACACCTCGATATCAAAAGACTTTGGCAGCGAGCATGGCCTTAGCTTGTATGTAGAAACAAAAAAACACAAAATATTGTTTGATGTGGGCGCAAGCGATTTGTTTCTTCAAAATGCAAAAAAGCTTAATGTGAATATTGCTGATGTTGACTTTCTTGTGATTTCGCATGGACACTATGACCACGGCGGAGGGCTAAAAACCTTTTTGAAAGAAAACACAAAAGCCGAGGTATTTCTACATCGTCTCGCTTTTGAAAAGCACTATGCTATTCGTCCAAATGATGAATTGGAATTTGTCGGTCTTGATGAAGATCTGAAGCAAAACAAACAAATTATCCTCACGTCAGACCGTTTCTTTATTAACAGTGGAATCCAAGTATTCTCTAATATCGTCCAAAAAGAGCCACGCCCAAAATCAAACAGTGGTTTGCTCAAGGAATATAAGGGGCAAACGATAGCTGATATCTTTGCACATGAACAAAACCTCGTGGTAGAGGAAGACGGGAAAACCCTATTAGTAACAGGCTGCGCTCATAATGGTATCATAAATATACTTGAGCATTTTCACACGCTAAAAGGCCGAATGCCGGGCTATGTGATAGGTGGATTTCATCTTTCCAGCCGCTCAGGCGGAAACGAGGACTCTGAAATGATAGATAGAATTGGTAAATACCTGATGGGTACACAAGCAAAGTTTTACACCTGCCATTGCACAGGTATCGAGCCTTATAAAAGGCTGAAAGCTATTATGGGTGATAGCATCAATTATCTGTCAGCAGGCAGTGAAATTGTATTTTAAATAAAAGGAGCAAGATTATGAGCGAAAATTGCAATCAAAGCTGTAGCAGTTGTTCGGAGGACTGCGCAGAACGAAAAGAACAAAAAACGGATTTCTCCGAGAAGCTGCATGAGATGAGCAGTGTAAAAAAGGTTATTGGTGTTGTCAGCGGCAAAGGTGGTGTCGGTAAATCACTTGTTACCTCTATGCTTGCAGTTACCATGAACAGGATGAACTATCATACTGCGATTCTTGATGCGGATGTCACCGGGCCTTCTATCCCTAAGGCATTTGGTATCAGGGAGAAAGCCTCAGGCAGTGAATTCGGTCTATTCCCTGTTAAAACAAAGACTGGGATTGATATTATGTCTGTCAATTTGCTTTTAGAAAACGACACTGATCCGGTTGTCTGGAGAGGGCCAATTATTGCTGGCACAGTAAAGCAGTTTTGGACAGATGTTATTTGGAGCGATGTAGATTTTATGTTTATTGATATGCCACCGGGCACCGGCGATGTTCCCCTTACGGTATTTCAGTCTATTGCTGTTGATGGGATTATTGTTGTGACCTCACCACAGGAGCTTGTATCCATGATCGTATCAAAGGCTGTTAAAATGGCTGAGATGATGAATATCCCTATTATCGGTCTGGTGGAAAACATGTCCTACTTTAAATGCCCTGATAATGGAAAGGACTATCAGATATTTGGCGAAAGTCATATTGAAGAAATTGCCGAAAAACATAATTTAAAGGTTCTTGCTAAGTTACCTATCGACCCAAAAATTTCGGCTGCATGTGACAAGGGTATGATAGAGCTTTTCGATGGCAATTGGTTTGATGGCATATCGAAATTACTCGAGGAAAGTATTGAGGAAAATAAAAAGTGAGTGAGCATTCAAGATTAGCAAAAGAATTATTCGAAAAAGGATATAATTGTTCTCAATCGGTGGTGTTAGCCTTTTGTGATGAAACTTACTTAGATTCAGAAACAGCACTGAGGATCTCTTCCTCTTTTGGTGGTGGAATGGGACGACTCCGAGAGGTATGCGGAGGAGTCAGTGGTATGTTCATGGTTTTAGGCATGTTAGATGGATATACTGACCCCGTTGATAGAACTGCTAAAACTGAACATTATAAGCTGATTCAATCAATGGCAATGAAATTTAAGAATGAAAACAAATCAATTATTTGCAGAGACCTTTTAGGTTTATCTGTGGATGAAGAAAGTCACATGCCGGAAGAAAGAAACGAAGACTATTATAAAAAACGACCCTGTGCACAACTCGTTGAGTATGCCGCAAAATTATTAGATGAACACATTCAAAATAAAAAAATGGAGGAAAACTAAAATGATGAAAATTGCTGTAGCGAGCGAAAAAGGAATGGTGACTGAGCACTTTGGACATTGCGAAGGGTTCATGATTTTTGACACCGAAAATAATAAAATTGTCAAAAGTGAAACCATTGCTAATCCCGGACACAAACCAGGATTCTTGCCTAACTTCCTTGCGGATCATGGTGTTAATGTCATCATCAGCGGTGGTATGGGCGGAGGCGCGGTTGAGATTTTTAATGAAAGGAACGTTGAAGTTGTTGTAGGAGCAAAAGGTGATGCTAAAGCAGCAGTAGAAGCGTACTTGCAGGGCTCCCTTAAATCTACTGGTTCCGTTTGTCATGAGCATCAGCATCATGATGAATGTGGGGAATAAGGTACTTCTTTGTTGAAAACTCCGATACATGCATAGCTTAAATAAGCATAACCACCGGCTTAGCCGGTGGTTTGCTCAGCCCTATAAGGGCTGGTACCGGCATGAGTCTAAAGACTCTCTGAATAAGTTCGCCAGCCGCACCTTATTCTCGGACTAGCCCTAAAGGGCTTTTATTTTTTGCCTTTGTTTACTGGCTCACCCGTAAACGGGTCAATATATTCTCTCAATGATATTTGATCATATGTTAAATCTTCTTGTAATTGATTCTTTATATACTCTTCTATTTTCTTTGCATTTTTTCCTACTGTATCAACATAATAACCTCTACACCAGAAATGTCGGTTACCATATTTATATTTTAGATTTGCATGTCTATCAAATATCATCAATGAGCTTTTTCCTTTTAAGTATCCCATAAAACTCGATACACTTATACTTGGTGGAATTCTCACCAACATGTGTATATGATCCCTACAGCATTCGGCTTCTATAATTTCTACGCCTTTTCTTTTACAAAGCGTACTTAATATATTTGCAACGTCTTTTTTAATCTTTCCATAAATTACTTGTCTTCTAAACTTTGGTGCAAATACTATATGGTACTTACATTCCCACTTGGTATGTGATAAACTATTCATATCCAACTGGATTACCTCCTTTGTTATTTTGTGTGGTTGGCGAACCTACACTTATTATAACACTGGAGGTATTTTCTTGAAGCTAAAGCTGATGGGTTCCACCTGCATAGCAGGTGGTTTTATTGTATGGGATACAATAATTAACTCCTCACCACTAATTTCTAAAATCGTGATGAGGAGTTTCTATTTTAGTTTTCTAATGCCAGAATCCCAGTTCCGTCTTTAAGGTGAACAGTTCATCATCATTGTCATAAACAGTAAAACAAAGACTGCACTAAAGGTTTTATCCTTTGGTGCAGTCTTTTCTTTCAAGTCTCCGCTTGAAGAGAGTCGGTTAAAATTCACATGTTTCGTAAATCCCTATGTGAACGCTTCTTTCCCCGCTCCTTGCCCGCATTTACTCCAGAACCGCGCGGATCCTGCGGATGCCCGCGGAGCTGGCCTGTTCCTTG
>ENA-OWOZ01000505-OWOZ01000505.1-bioreactor-metagenome-genome-assembly--contig:-NODE-505-length-48837-cov-6.106788_pt1 | contig 48837 bp, 27 predicted proteins | sample MGYA00238140_ERZ651804 | MGnify/ENA primary metagenome ERZ651804 (study PRJEB26910, sample SAMN07631232) | bioreactor metagenome | isolation source: Switchgrass digestor | place: USA: Dartmouth...
AAGGGCGATTTCGTTTACGTGCATATGTGCAAATCCGATAATGACCGCTTTAATCATTTTGCTTCCAACTCCTTTACATGAACTTCCCTGCCTAGGTCGGCGGATTTATAAAAACATTCGATGGCTTTTGTAACTTCCAAATTCTGCTCCTTGGTAATTAAATATTCTGCCTTGCCTGCAAGGGTATCCATGATATTTTCGTACATATACCGGTGTTGTTCGAAAGGTACCCCCTTATACTTACCGTTGTCAAACCACTTCAGTTTTGTTTCCGCCTGATATTTGCCTACGTTTCTGTACAGCATCTCATTGTTCAGTGAAATACCGCCCTTATCCCCACAAATGACCATATCCAAATTCTTCGTGGGAAGGTTAATGGCCCAAGAAAATTTAAAGTTTACACTCATTCCGCCTTGTAGGCGCATAAATCCCGTTGCAAATTCCTCCACGGAAAACTCACGGTAATCATAAGGTCTTGGAGTAAATACTCCATCATACGCACCGCTTTCCGCAATACTGATTAAAACATCCTCGCCCTTCCCTGCAATTTTTGTATAGGCAGAACCGCTTACAGCTTCCACCTTTGGATTTCCTACAATCCAAAACAGGGCGTCAATAAGGTGAACCCCCAAATCACAGAAAGGACCTCCAAAATTATGCTCTTTCATATGAAACATTCCCCATGTAGGAATACCATAGCGTCTTATAAAGGCGATATCTGAAAAGTACGGTTCACCGATTTCGCCATTTTCAACCATATACTTTGCTTGCTGCATATAATTTCTCCATCTCATACACTGGCATGGAAACAAATGTCTGTTACATTCTTCTGCAACGGCAAACATTTCCTGGGCATCGGCCAGTGAAACGGCCATAGGTTTTTCACACGCAACATGAGCACCTGCTCTTAATGCCGCAATAGTCCATTTTTTATGGTAGACGTTAGGAGTACACACCGCTACAAAATCAGGTTTTAATTCATCAAGCATCTTTTGAGGATCCTGATAATAATTGGGTACGGCATGCCTTTTTGCGGTTTCTGCCGCAGCCTCCTCACGAATATCCGCAACACCTACAACCTCAACCAAACCCTTTTTTCTCAACTCATTCAATGCCGGAAAATGAGCAGCATTGGCAATCATTCCGGTTCCTATAACAGCCACTCTCAATTTATTCATAAAGAATCGACCTCCTATACTTGAAATGGATTTTTAACCGTTTCAATATTACCACTTTTACATGAGCGGATCCCTGCATCCAAAGCAGCCATTACTTTTAAATTGAACTCCACACTAATCAGTTCATGCACCGGTGTACCATGATGAATATGCTCAATCACATTTCTTGCTATATCCTCCTCTAAATCTTCCACATCATAAACTGCATCTGCCTCCGTAGATTGATGAGATATTTGTTTGTAAACCTTAACTTGATTGGAATAACGATCAGCTACAATGGTACCCTCACTGCCGTATATAACCGGACCGGTAGGAATTTCACCGTTGTTCAGTGTGGACCATGAACCTTCTATCAACCCGATGGAATTCCCAAAATCCAGTGTGAAGGTGGAATAATCCTCAACATCTGAAAACGGCAGCAGAAAATTCTTTTTCATCCCGCTGACTCGCTCTGCCATTCCGCCTAAAAACCATGTTGGCAACAAACATCCATAGCCTGCATAGTCCATGATGGAACCACCCCCACGCTCATGTTGATACCACCACATTTCTGAAAGTTCCTGAGCGGAATATTTTCCGTAATCATAAGGTCCCCATGTAGCAGGACTTCTATAATGAAATCTTAAGGGTATGCCTATTACACCACTCTTCACTAACTCATACGCCTTTCTAAAACTTGCAAACCAGGCAACAGGCCAATTAATTACAAGGGTGGCATTACTTTTTTTATCGGCGCGGTACATTCGGATACCTTCCTCAATAGTTGTCGCCATAGGCTTTTCAACAACCGTATGTATATTGCGGGCCAGTGTTTCCTCTACAATATCCGCATGTCCTTTGATATCCGTACAAATTAAGGCAATATCCGGATTTAAATCCAGCAATGTTTTATAGTCGTCATAAATCTTAACATCTTTTCCGTTTGGAAGATTCATTTGAATGCGGTTTTCTACTCCTTTTTCATCAAAAGGAGGAACATCGGCACATCCAAGCCATTCTATTTGTTCCGGATACTTATTGAAGTCCCTGTACAAACATTGCGCATGAACATGGGCAAGCCCGATAATGGCTACTTTTAACTTTCTCATATGGTTTCCCCCTTTAAAATGTTGTTTTTAATTCAATACAACCACCGGTTTCTATGGCTTTTGGAATGGCACACATGATTTCAATGACGTGCCGTGCGTGCTCAGGTGTTAAAAGCGGCGTTATATTGTTTTCAAGCGCATCAATCAAATCGGTAAGACAGCAACATTGATTTTTAATTCGTTTGGGCGGATTCACCCAGGACTCCTGCTCAACCCATCCTCTGAAGCCTCTTTCCGGACTGTCAACATAAAGCTTTGGATCTCCCCATACGGTTCCGGGCGGATCAAAAGATATGGTTCCAAGACTTCCAAAAATCTCTAACGGAACACTTCTGGTGGCACGTTGACAAAAACCGGTATCCACAAATCCTATCTTGTCATTCCCAAAGTCTAGGCAAATAAAATAATGATCAGGAATTTTATCCGTTTTGATTTTTTTCCCATCATACAAACCTGAACGAACTACCCTTTCCTTCATTCCTATGGTGACCATACAACTGACTCTTTTAGCCGGCCCCATGATGGCTGTTACCTGGTGCAATGCATGAACCCCCATATCATACAAAGCTCCTGCACCAGGTTCAAAAAACCAGGTAGGGTCTGCATCCCTGTATTGAAAATATTCCGGTCCTCCGTGGGTTGATACGCACTTAATTAACAACACGTCTCCAATGGCACCGTCTTGAATTAATTGTTTGGCACGAAGAATATCCGGACGCATTGCATGAATGGGCACTGCCGTAAACAGAACCTTGGATTTTTTAGCCTGTTCAATCTGCTCGGTCATATCCTCTACCGTAAGAGCGGCAGGCTTTTGAGAAATCAAATGCTTTCCAGCTTTTAAAACGGCCATGTTGATCTCATGATGAGCTGGAATGGATGCCGCATCAATGGCAATATCAAAATCGCACTTTTCGATAAGCTCATAGACATTTGGATACCAATTTGGTATATTCCATTTTTCTGCTGCTGCTTTTGCCCTTTCGGGAATGATATCACAGGCTGCCACACATTCCGCATTGGCAACACCGGAAATGTTTGGGAAATATTGCCAATCAGCAAAATTTCCGCATCCTACAACAGCAACTTTCCACTTCCTTTTTTCCATTGTGAACCCCCCTGCAGTATATGTATTTCTCTATTTACAATTATATCGCTCTTTGATAGGATATAAATAGATTATATCATCAACTTTGTGGACTATATTAACATTAGGAGATGTGAATATGATTTATGAATTTGATATAAGTCAATTACCTGAAATTAACAAAATATATACGGTCACCAGAAAAACCATTTGGCAGGTTGCCGACCCATATAATATCCTGTTATTCATACTTGACGGCAGATGTACCATTTGCATAGATACAGAAGAATACGTCGTAAACAAAGGAGATTTATTTTTCATACCGGCCAACCAAACCTACACTCGAAAACCCATAAATGATGAGTTTTGTTCCCTTTTATACATTCACTTCATAACAAAAACACCGGTTGTCTCCTATGAAACAACCGGTGCAAAAAAACAAATATTAAAGTTGAAAGAGGAAATGAATAATCAAATCATGTCCTCTGAAAATATGTTTGCTGTCAATAACAGAATCTATTTGTACAATCACTTAAAAACAGGTGATAAAGAAGTTGAAATTCGAAACTTATTGGAAAAAGCCCTGGAAATCAACTTAAAAAACACCATTGAGAGCAGTATGATGATCACTCTTTATTTGTGTCAAATATTAGCATACTGCACTCAAATAACCCTCGATTCCCTTATGTCAAAACAAATGACGGTCTTGGAAAACAGTATTCCTCCCAAATTACAAAAGGCAATCATGTATATCCGTCAGAATTATTCACGCAAAATATCTCTTGATGACCTTTGCAAATTATGTAACGTCTCAAAACAACAGATGATACGTTATTTTAAAACTGCGTGCGGTAAAACCCCTACTGCTTACATACTGGATTTTAAATTAAACAAGGCAAAGGAAATGTTTTTGAATCATCCCCACCTATCCATCAAAGAAGTATGCAATGAGCTTGGATTCGAAGATCAGCACTATTTCTCCAGAATATTCACCAAAATAAACAAGGAAACACCTTCCCAGTACAAATACCGGGTAAATCACTTTGACGAATCCAAGCATCTTTCTCAATAATACTTTATAAATAAAAACTGTTATATAAAATCAGGTACTTCATCCTCATAAATGATATATGGATCATTATTTTCATCAAATTTAATTTCCAGCACTACATAAGTAGATTCAAAATATTTCTTTCCTTTGCCGCCCCATCTGTCACCAAAGTAATAATATTTCGTTTCGCCGTTTTTGGAAACCGGCAGTACAAAAGCAGGCTGTGAGCGATAGGTTGTTTCATCTCCGAAATTCTTCAGCGACGTCCATTGACCACCAATGGCACATGCTTTTGAAAATTTCCCTTGATTGGGAGCCCATCCCGTACAAAATGACGTAATCATATAGTACATACCGTCTTTTTTGAATAAAGCCGGTGCTTCACGGTATTCCCCTTGAAAGAGAGTTCTTACGTGCTCATCAACATTTAAATAATCCTCTGTAAGACGATAAATATGTAAATCTGCATTATCCCTTGATGCTGAAATAAAATATGCCGCGTCTTCATCCTCAAATAAGGTACAATCTCTGGACATGTATCCGTACGGATTAAATGCCCCCCTGAATACAAAATCACCGTCCGGAGTATCACAAGTGGCTATTGCGCATTTTGCCTCAAGATAATCCCGTCCGTTTTCATAGTGAGCCCACATGACAAATTGATTGATTCGTTTGTTGTACAAAACCTTGGGACGTTCAATATTGACTTTGATTTTATTGCCAACGCCGTCCGTTTTAAACAAATCGGTGGTCATATTGAAACGCAGTTGTTCAACCTTGCTGTCCGTCGTTAATACATGATTTCTAAACTCCCACGTTTTTAAATCTTTTGACCTGTAGCACGAAACATAGTTATTATCCAAACGATTTTCTCCATACCAATAGTAATAACCGTCATACTGGATAATATATCCTCCATGGCAATGAATGACATTTCCATCCGTATCATACCAAGCTTTACCGTTTTTCATAAAACATCCTCCTCGTATAAACCTCTTGTTTTATAATAGCTGTCTCACAAGCAGGCAGACATGGAAACAATGGTGACAACTTAAGTTACCATAACATGGATACAGTTCATATATTCCTAAATCTGTATTGTTCAAGCCCAGACTAATCGGTTTGTCAAATATCCATACCTTAATTTCTATTTGCCTTCACCGTGACTCTGCGGGCGACCACAGGTCGCCCCTACAGCAATAACGGCTTATTCATATATGAATCCGTATTCAAATGTAGGGGCGATTCAAGAATCGCCCGTAAATTGGTAAATATTGATAACTTAGATTGTCATAATCTTTATGGAAGCACTTTGCACAATTTTTCCGTCCGGTGCTATAATATTGATATCAACATAACATTCTTCACCTGCAGGCATATTGTTTTTAATAGAAACACAGCCAACGCCGGTGGTACTGTTAAATTGGTCTATTTTTACCACTTTCGTATACAACGGTGCCTTCACTTCGATTCTATACGGCTCACCGGTATGATTGTAAATGTTAATCTGCGCCATGCCATTTTCAGCCACCGAACAATCCGTTTTATCATAGTTTATGAATGAATGATTATCAACCCATTCAACATTTTCAATATGACCAACAATGTATGCCGGTTCTTCGCCTGCCACAAAAGTAAATACTCCGTTACGCCCATATACCTCCGTAGCGTTTCCCAAAGCATCATAATACGTAATTTTATCCGTACCTAAGTTTAATGTAACCAGCTGACTGCCCTGAACAGCATACAAGGTGACAATATCGGCATTGAATTTATTGCTTCTGAATTTTGCAATTCTTACTTTTTTATCTTCCGAATCATATATCCCCTCTGCCGTGCTGTCAGCCATGATATAATTATGTCCCGCTATCATTGCATACGAAATGGTAGGAACAAAGTATTTTCCGTATTTTATACAATCATCATAAGCTCCCGATACGTGTCCGAACTGGTCTTCACGGTCTGTTGCCACGGTTCCTTTTTTCTCAAAATTGTAAAATATAGTAATATCACTCACATCCTTAGCTTTATAGAATATTGCCGCCCGGCTGTTCCACATACCTTTTCTTCTTTCCGTAGCAATACTTTTGTCTGCAGTTGTATAGCCTGTTTCCGTATTCCATATTTCCGGATCTTCCACACCAACTTTTGCATACTCATCTTTAAACCATTGAATGATTGTATCCATTTCAGTAGCTTCAGCAGACCCTCCTGTATACGGATGCAAAGTAATTGCTTCCGCATAATTCCAAAGACCAGCATCCATTGCCTGCATAAAATATTCTTTAGCATTGCCGGTTTTAAGACCTGTAACGCTTGGCGCCCCCAATTTTGCCGAAGGATTTATTTTTTTTATTTCCTCATAAGCTATTTTAACCAGTTGTGCATATACATCCCCGCCGACATTGTCAATGTTAAAAGCAGTTATATTAGGTTCATTCCAAATCTCATATCTTTCAATGCCATAGCTATTTAGAATGCCGGCAGCAACGCTTATAAAATTTCTCCAGCCTTCTAACTGTTCAGGCGTATGAGGAATCTGATTCCATGCGCTACAGTAAAGAGTCGACGAACCATCCATGATCGGAAGATAAAACAATCCATTCGCCGTTAGTTCATCTACGACACGCTTCGCAGGATGTCCTTCCCAGTTATACTGATCCTTTTTCGGTTCAAGTGAATACCATGTAAAATCGCCTCGAATACCTCCTACATTTGCCATTTTCAACATTTTTACGGCTTCCCGTATTCTATCCATGGAGTAACGCTCCAAATGGGCTGTAAAGAAAACATTTCTGTTCAATATACCATCCGGGTCCGTCTTAAGGACGGCTATTTCATATGGCTGAAACTTGGATTTTACAGTATTGTCATCCGTAGTTATCTCCACTTCGTATTGATAGATATCACACCTTTCCAGTTCGCCAAAATTCAAATCTACTTCCTTGGTTTCATTCGGTGCAAGTACCAGCTCTTCCGTTTTTTCAAAAGGCACCATATAATCTTCATTGATAAACCGATGTGTAACAGTAGCGTTTATATGACGACCGGTCAGATTGGTAAATTGATTGTGGATCATTTTATCCTCTTCAAACCATTTATACGCATTTCCCACCTCATCGTTCCATGAAACAAGATAAATCGGATTACGGGCAACTCTTCGTATTACTTTAAATCGCTTGATTGCTACAGATGAATTTGAAATGGAAGAACGGTTACTCATTGCTTTGATGGAAAGCTGAAAATCATATTTTCCGCCAAGGCGTTTTGAAACTGCAGCATCCTGTAATACAAAGGAAGCCGTTTTCCATTTGCGTTCATTGTTAAGATAAACTGTCCCTGCTTCTTTTTTTGACAAATCATTTGCATCATAGAATAATCTGCAATACCCATTGCCTGAGTCATAATAATCAAATTCCACCACATATTCCGAACCATCTGCAGTACTTCCTAAAAAGTCACTTGAAAGGGCAAAATTAATATATGCCTTTTGTTCGTTCTGAAGATTATCCATCAGCCAGCAATACTCTCCACCTTCCATAACAACATACGGTACGTTATTTTTCCCCGGCTCTACCAACGAAAAGCCACTTTGAACAAGCTTCTGCCCTAATATTGCTTCGGCTATCATTTCATTCGGAAAATTAGTATTTTTATCAAACAGAATACCGGTATAAGGAGATAAGCCCTCCAAATCCTTCCATGCAAAAACCTTGACTTTATAGTCATTGTATCCTATCAAATCGGTTACATCAATATCTACTTCAACAGTCTGAGCCTCACCATTAACTATTATATTTGTATTTGTCAATGCTGTTTTAACAAGAACACCATCGGAATTATACACTGCCCCAATCAAAACAAGTGGTTCACTTGAAACCTCGGCTCCTGTAATGTGAACATCCACCATTACCTTATATATATTGTCTTCAAAAACAGTTCGAACATTCGTAAACGATATAAATTCATATCCTATGCTCTCCATTTCGGCTTGAGTATATAATCTGTTTGCATCTTCCTTCGAAACATTTTCAAGTAAATACCTCTTTACTTCACTACCCATGGTCGCTACATCAAGCTTGACTTCTTTGAAAAATTCCTTGTCTAAATAAAAGCACGGTCTTATAGCGGGCCATGTACTCGTTGAAGCAAAATGGGTATAAACTCTTCTCTGCCAATCATAGTTAGTGGAACTGACAAGTGCTGCGATACGATTCGGTTGGTTTGATACAGGAGTTCTCAGCCACCAGTGCCTTCCTACAACTGTACCTATCCTGTCAACATTTTTCCCGTATTCCGTAGTACTTAACAAAGCTATTTTACAACTTACGGAATATGGGTCCTCATAATTTGTTCCGTCTTTATATCCCCTCTCAATCCACCATGTATGCTCATTGATATAATCAAGCATCTCTGACGGTATATAGACATTCATATAGTCAGGTGAATTGATATAATAGGCAATGCTTAATGGGTCAGTAGGATCAAACTTTTGAGACCCGGTTTCCGAATTATAATATTTTTTATTCAATATATTAGCATAATCAGCTATTACAAATTGTCCGTCTTCCTCTGTTGCGTTCACATTGTTCAACAATACATAAAACTTATCTGAACCACTGACTTTAAACTTATATTCAGCAGGAGTGTAGAATATCGCAGACTCCTTATACGGATGTGCCGCATATTGCTCACCTTCCGGAATAGTAACTCCGTCATCCAATTCAACTGTCCCATCACCAAGAGTTGATTCCGCAAAAGATACTGTATTAAACGTATAAATACATATTAACAAACCTAAAAACAAAGCTAATACTTTTTTCATATTTGCCCTACTCCAAATTATAATATGTTTTTCCATTAAGGAATTGTAACTTTATCTTACCGGTATCCAATAATTAATACCCTATATTCCAAGGGTCGGCTGCGATATTCTGCGCCGACCCATTTTATATTTTGTACTATTACTGTACCAGGTTTATACTATCATCCAACAAAGTATCCGTATAAGGATATAAACTCTCTAAATCTCTCCATGCAAAAACCTTAATTCTATATCCTGCCAAACCGGTTACATCAACATTTACTTCAACAGGTTGAACCTCACCGTTAGCTATTATATCCGTATCGGTCAATGCTGTTTTGACAAGAATGTCATCAGAACTATACACTGCTGCAATCAAAACAAGCGGTTCACTTGAAGCATCTGCTCCTGTAATGCTAACATCCACCATTACTTTATACATGTTGTCCTCTAAAGCAGTTCGAACATTTGTAAATGATATGACGTTATATCCTATGCTCTCCATTTCAATTTGGGTATACAATCTTCCTGCTTCTTCCCGGGAAACATTTTCAAGCAAATACTTCTTTACTTCACTACCCATGGTCACTACATCAAGCTTAACTTCTTTGAAAAATTCCTTGTCTAAATAAAAGCACGGTCTTATAGCAGGCCATGTACTCGTTGAGGCATAGTGGGTATAAACTCTTCTCTGCCAATCATATGTATCGGCACTGACAAGTGCTGCGATACGATCTGGCTGGTTTGATACAGGAGTTCTCAGCCACCAGTGCCTTCCTACAACTGTACCTATCCTGTCAACATTTTTCCCGTATTCCGTAGTACTTAACAAAGCTATTTTACAACTTACGGAATATGGGTCCTCATAATTTGTTCCGTCTTTATATCCCCTCTCAATCCACCATGTATGCTCATTGATATAATCAAGCATCTCTGACGGTATATAGACATTCATATAGTCAGGTGAATTGATATAATAGGCGATACTTAATGGGTCAGTAGGATCAAACCTTTGAGACCCGGTATCCGAATTATAATATTTTTTATTCAATATATTAGCATAATCGGCTATTACAAATTGTCCGTCTTCCTCTGTTGCATTCACATTGTTTAACAATACATAAACCTTATCGGAACCACTGACTTGAAACTTATATTCAGCTGGAGTGTAGAATACCGCAGACTCCTTATACGGATGTGCCGCAAATTCCTCACCTTCCGGAATAGTAACTCCGTCATCCAATTCAATGTTAAACTCCCCATAATATCCAAGCTGTCCTAGTTCAAATTCCGAATATCCTACTGCCCTTGCTTCTTCGATTGTAAGATCCCTGCATATGACTGCTTTTACTTCGGAACCCGTTTCATGCAGATCAAGTTTAACTTCTTTAAAAAAGTCCTCGCTCAGATAGAAACATGGTCTTATGGCAGGCCATGTAGAATATGTGTTTGTACTCCATTCGAAATTAATCTTGGTAGTATCCTTGTTGCCAGACATCAACATTACTCTATTGTAACTATTCTTTCCATTATCATTTCGTACCGGTGTCCTCATCCACCAGTTCCAGCCTACTCTAAGACCGATTCTTTCGGCATTTTTCTGATATTCGGTATAGCTCAGCAAAGCCAGTTTGCTTTCCACATAATACGGCTCTGTTATTTCCTGACCAGCCTCAACCCACCACTTATGAATATTTAAATAGTCAATCATAACTGCAGGTATATACTTGTTAATGAAGTCCGGCTGATTCATATAATATGCTATACTCAACGGATCTGTAGGATCGTATTTTTGGCACTGTACATCTTGAAGGTCATAAAACTTTGTTCCGCTTCCAATAGAGTAATTCACAATATCATTGGTATAATCAGCAATCACAAAGTATCCGTCATGTTCATTGGCATTTACATTTTTAAGCAGGATAAATCTTCTGCCACCAACCTGAAAGGTATACTCAACCGGTGTTTCCAATACAGCGCCAAAATTATTTTTATATTTATCTGTTGTAAACACATCAAGAACAGGATTATCCGCTGTCCCATCAGGAAGAGTCGATTCCGCAAAGGACATGAAACCAAACAAATTGCATAAAAGTGACATACATAAAATGAACACCACAAAACTCTTTGACACTCTTTTTTTCAACATAGTGACTTTTCCTCCTTTTATTTTAATTTTTAATGGTTTTAAAATTATATTTCACCATCAATTTTTTATTGTTCCATCGGTCAAAATGTTGACCTTGGTAAGGTCAGGGTATTTCCACAAATATGTCTTTAAGTATTTGTCTGTTTGACTGTAATCATCTTTAAAATCAACCGGTAGGGAATAATGATAGACTCCCCTGTCGTCACCGTCGAATTCCACCAATTGATACACCACATGATCAAGCTCCAAAACTTCTTTGTCATTCTGTTTTATGCTACGAGTTACCTTATTATATCCGCATACGGCTATGACATATTGAGCAGTATCGTTATTGTTTTTGATAAACGATATGTTGTATACGCTGCCATCAAATTGCTGGCCAAAAACCCTTATGCCGGCATCGTTACGGGTTGAAAACCTTAATTCGAACGAAAGCTCGGACTCGACACTATCTGAAAAATAGGATTTAATTCCTGGAGCAACCGATAAAACCCAGTTTTCATCCGGTTCTAGCAATTGTGGAAATTCCAGTGTAAGAACAGAAACATTATTGCTGTTATCCAAACTGTATTGGCAATGGTACCTTGTTCCGTTTTTATTGTATAATGCCACATATTTTTCTGCCGTACTCTGCTCTACCAATGTATTAAAGCCAATAACAATTTTATTGATAATGGAACTTACCGTATTTCCGACTGCGACCGTACCATCGGCATAATACATTGTCACACTGTCTGCCTCAGGATATATCACCTCCATCTTAACGATTATTTTAATATTGTCAAAGTATATGTCAGACCGCTCCGCTCTTGCCATATATCCAACCCCAAATCCTTTTGTAACATTGGTCATAAAGGAGCGGGCAACGTTTACGGTATACGGCTTTCCACCATCAACCGATACTGTATAATCCGTCGTTCCGTCATTCTTAGGGTCCACATATAGGTTTATGGTATGCCATTGACCTGAAGCAACAACCAACTCATCACTTACCGTTTCGGACGCATCACTGCTTCTTCCCTCAGCATATTTGATTTCCCCGGTGGAACTTGTGAAGGCTATTGCAACGTTTTTATCATATCCTGTTTTCCCTATATCAAAATCCCCTTCCTCCAAAAGGTATAAATACCAATCCGCATTATTGCTGTACACGTCAAACGATACAGTGTAGGGAGTGCCACCGGATATCCCGTCCAATTCATAAAGAAACCTTGTTTGTCTGCTTGACTGTGGCGCATTGACAAATCCAAAGGCCACATCACTATTACCGTCTTTTCCTTCTACCGCACTGGGAATGTATTCCGCCTTCTCAAGATTTACAAAACCATTGGGAAGCCGTTTTGTAGCATCATCGGTTTCATAATCATTGAAATCAATATCTACAATATTTACATCTCTGACAGTGGTTTTATGTTGAGTTCTAAATTCAACAGCAGATAACATAGGCTTCTTGAATATGCTTCCTACTACTGTTTGAACGAAAACTACAGAATACCTCCCCCCTGGGAAAAGCTCTTCATCAAATCTTATTTTAAAACGGTCCTGACGGATGTCGGATATGGAGAACTCTTTTATCTGCTCTCCTGTAGCCTGGTTTGTAATAGAAATATTTTCCTTCGTAATAAGACTAACATCCACAGGTTCTGAAAGTCTGACATCCAACTCACCGTTGTGAAAGGCTACTCTTTTGTCTTGATCGATCAGCATCCTTAATCCGGTTTCACCAATCCAATGCCTAACCTCAACGTTATCAACCAAACAAAAATCATCCCCGACGATTCCACTTAAATTGTTACCCGAAAATACAGAGAACGTTTTAAATCCTTTTACGGCCGAACAAGGAACAGGCGTGGCATTGACCTGCTTCCCATCCACGTAATAGACGGCATTGGCGCTGCCGGTACCTAAACTGGAGAAAACCAAGTCAAATCGATGCCACTCTCTATGCGTATACTTTATATCGGTTGGCTGCAATGTCCATCCTTGCATTGACGTATAATATTGCAACAGAGTAGTACCGTCCTCTTTTGGCCCCTCTCTATTGATATTAATTGTCTTTGAATAAGCAGTATTGCTTACTATTGTATTGGCATCCCCCGTATCAGTACCGTCATACATTCTTGTAGTAATATACTTGGTATCCCCTGTGAACTTTACGTAAAAACTTATATGCAGTGTGCCACTGTTAATGAGCTGTCCAAAAAACAGGTTCACAGTAGCCTCAGGGTTTAATCTCAAACATTTACTGCCGGTTTCCGGATCAATGAAAGAACCGAAGTCTTTGTTTGTCCGCCACTTCCAATTGTGATCAGGAACTACCCCGGAACCAAAAGGAGCATCATAATTTTCAAAATCGCAATAGTAATAATAATCCACTCCGCTATCTGCAGCAGTTGTATAACACGGCAGCACTCCGATGAAAAAAACAATTGCAAGAAACATTGCCCATTTTCTCATGTTATCATTCCTTTCTTTTTGCAACTTGAACATGCTTTTTTATTTTATCAACGTCAAATAAGTAAACAGATTGACATTTTTTGTTTCTCCAATTCCGCTTGCATATTCTATCCAACCTCGCCTGCCGTTGCCGTCATTGTCATTAATAAGAAATGAGAAGCCCAATTTGTCATTTTCCTTTGGCTTATCGCCTTCACGAAGCAATTGAACCCACGGTATCTTAAATTCATAAATCGTTTTGTTCCTATTTCTTACCACGGCAACTTCCGCACCTTCACAATATCCTATGGGATGACTTTCGTCTTGCGCCTTGAATCGATAGGCCGTCGGTCCTTCCGGCGATAAGGACAAACCTATTTCGTGAAAATTCATTGCCCCCTGGCCTATGGCAATGAAATCTTCCGTTCCATAAAATATACCAAACTGAACACTGTCGCCCTTCCAGTTGGTGGGACCGGGTTCCGGCTGACAGAAAACGTCATCTGTTACTTCCACGAACATATAAAAGTTTTCTTCATCCCACATAACGGCACTTTGCCCTGACAAATCATTTACACCTTGCCAGTCGTCAATCTGTTTGACTTGCTGTATATTGTCCGCATACATTGTAGTGTTTCTGTTCCATTCCCCGCTCTCTATCACCCCGTCAATTTTGGGTTTATTATAGGCATAGGTTGCAACGGTCGCATCAACTGTATCCGTAAATTCAAAGCGTTTACCTCCATCAAGAACAATGTCGTATTCCACGGTATATTGTCCCTTTCGTGCAAGCTCCGGAATATTAAAGTTAACTTCACCTGTTGTTCTTTTTGGTATAATACCAATGTCAACCTTTCCGCAATCTACCATAAATTGAGGGGATTTAAATTCGACATACCCTTTTATGGCTTGTTGCGAGGACATGTTGGAAATATTCATTAATGCAACCCATCGGTTTATATTTGCGCCGGTCAACGGCTCAATTTTCAAGGAAGTAATCAGCGCATTGGTTGACACAAGCTTAATGGAGGAATTTTGTACAATCTTCCCGTCAGGTGTTACAATATGGATATCCACATGACATTCTTCACCTACAGGCATATTGTTTTTAATATAAACACATCCCACACCTGTGTCACCGTCAAATTGGTCTATTTGTACTACTTTTACATACAGCGGCGTTTTCACTTCGATTTTATACGGTTCACCGGTATAATTGCGAATATTAATCTTCGCTGTGTCATTTTCAGCCACCGAATAATCCGTTTGATCATAGCTTATAAAAGGATTATTATCAACTAATTCAACATTTTTAATATGACCAACAATATATGCCGGTTCTTCATCTGCCACAAAAGTAAATACTCCGTTATGCCCGTATATCTCCGTACCGTTTCCCATTGAATCATAATATGTAATTTTATCCGCACCCAGATTCAATGTAACCAACCGACTGCCATGAAGAGTATATAAGGTTACAATATCGGCGTTGAATTTATTGCTTCTGAATTTTGCAATTCTTATATTGTTATCTTCCGAATCATATCTTCCTACCGCCGTGCTGTCAGCCATGATATAGTTAAGGCCTGTGACCATGACATAAGAAATGGTAGGAACGAAGTACTTTCCATATTTTATGCACTCATCATAAGCTCCCGACACATGCCCGAACTGGTCCTCACGTTCAGTGGCTACGGTGCCTTTTTTCTCAAAGTTATAAAATACGGTAATATCACTAACGTCTTTAGACTTATAAAAGATCGCTGATTGGCTGTTCCACGCACCTTTTCTTCTTTCCGTGGCAACACCTTTATCAGCAGTTGTATAACCTACTTCCGTATTCCATATTTCCGGATCTTCAACACCTACTTTTGCATACTCATCTTTAAACCATTGAATTACCTTGTCCATTTCGGCCTCTTCAGGAGACATACTTGTATACGGATGCAAAGTAATGGCCTCTGCATATCTCCACATACCTGCATTCATTGCCTGCATGAAATACTCCTTCCCGGTGCCGGCTTTAAGACCTGTAACACAGGGCCCTCCCAGCTTTGCGGAAGGATTTACTTTTTTTATTTCCTCATAAGCTACCTTAACCATCTGAGCATATACATCGCCGCCAGCATTGTCAACGTTAAAAGCAGTTATGTTGGGTTCATTCCAAATCTCATATCTTTCAATGCCATAGCTATTTAGAATGCCGGCAGCAGCTCTTATGTAATTTCTCCACCCCTCCAACTGTTCAGGCGTATGAGGAAGTTCATTCCATGCTTTACAGTAATGAAGCGACGAAACATCCATAATCGGGAGATAAAGCAGTCCATTCGCTGCCAGTTCATCCAAAACAGGCTTCATGGGATGCCCCTCCCAATTATACTGACCCTTTACCGGTTCAAGCTTACTCCATGAAAAATCACCTCGGATACCACCTATATTTGACATTTTCAACACCTTTACGGCTTCCTTTATTCTATCAATGGAGTAACGTTCCAGATGAGCTGCAAAAAAGACATCTTTATTCAATATACCATCCGGGTCTGTTTTAAGGACGGCGATCTCATAAGGTTGAAATTTAGAATGTACCGTATTGTCCTTTGAGATAATTTCCACTTCGTATCTGTAAACATCACACCTTTCAAGCTCCCCAAAATTCAAATCTACTTCTTTGGTTTCATGCGGTGCAAATGTAAGCTCCTCTGTTTTCTCAAAAGGTACCATATAGTCTTCGCTGATAAACCGATGCGTAACAGTAGCATTTATATTGCGGTCAGTTAAATTGGTAAATTTATTGTGGATAATTTTATCCTTCTCAAACCATTTATAAGCATTTCCAACCTCATCATTCCACGAAACAAGATAAATCGGATTACGGGCAACTCTTCTTGTGACTTTAAACCGCTTGATTGCTATGGACGAACCTGAAATGGAAGAACGGTTACTCATTGCTCTGATGGAAAGTTGAAAATCATATTTGTTATCAAGGCGTTTTGAAACTGCAGCATCCTGTAATACAAAGGAAGCTGTTTTCCATATACGCTCATTGTTAAGATAAACCGTCCCGGCCTCTTTCATTGATAAATCATTGGCATCATAGAATAATCTGCAATAACCGCTTCCTGAATCATAATAATCAAATTCCACCACATATTCCGAACCATCTGCAGTACTTCCTAAAAAGTCACGTGAAAGTATAAAATTAATATATGCCTTTTGAGTTCCCTGAAGCTTATCCATCAACCAGCAATACTCGCCGCCTCGCGTAACGACATACGGCTCTTTATTGGTCCCCGGCTCTACTAAGGAAAAGCCGCTTTGAACAAGTTCCTGCCCCAATATGGCTTCAGCTACCATTTCATTTTGATTCTCCGTATCTTGATCCTTTGCATAAACATGAACCGTCAAAGGACTGGAAACTGCTAACATAACACAAAGCAACAAGATAAAAATATTTTTAATACTCATTCTTACACCCCCTTACTTTTTTGTCATTTATATACAAATATCTGTTTTATTGCCGTCTTGTTATTATTGACTACAATAATAGGACAATCTTCACCGGCATGCCTGTATCCTGTAATATCGCTGATTCCTCCGGTGTATATTTTGTCTCGAGCTTTATCATATACAATAATGTTGATTCCTGACGCATTAATTACTTCGTTTGTTATGCCAAACCGGGCATCAGCCAACTCATACGAACTTCTGATAAATGTCCCGACTACTTCATAGGGATAGCTTTTTGTAAGCTGCGCTTCGTATTGGCGCCATGTCCAGCCACCTTGAGGATTATACGTACCTGCATACCAGTATTTGTTTGCACCGCCGTTTTGAAATTCCTTTGTTTCAGCATCGTACATTTTTTCTATCGTAAATGCCGTTGTACCTAAATAGTCCATATCCACACGAAACAAATCACCTTTCTTCAGCTTTTTAACCTCTTCACTACACAAATCATCTACAAAAAACGATACATTCCCTGCACAATTAATCTTAATGCACGATTCACCGTCCGGATTAACTCCTCTTGTCAATTTGTCAAACATATATACATTCGGGGATTGATCCAACGGTTCAACATTAACAACAAGAACGTCAACAACCAAATTACTATGGTCAAAATAATAGGTTTCAATAGCATAATTCTGGTCTGTTACAAAGCTGTATGCCGTATTATAATATAACAAATCATCTGTTCTTGTTTGCCCTTTAATGACAATGTCACCGTTTTCATTGGTTTTCGGAACAACAAATATTTTCGTGATATTCGGGTCATAGATATCACCCAGGCCAAACCTTTTTAGGGTGCCGTTATAGATAATCTCGGAACTTCCGTCACACTTTCTTGTCAAGGAAGTATCCGCATTTTCCACTCCCTCATTGACAATATAGGTATCAATGGATGTAATCTCATTATCAGCATTCAGTTTAAACCGTATAATCTGACGGGATACCGGTATGGTAAGTTTGCCGTTATCCTCTGTAATATTTCCCATGCCCGGGAATGCCATTAACAGTTTTTTATAGTCCTTGAGTTTATAACTTACTTCGTCAATGGTTACATGATCTGCAATGCGATAATCATGAAACATCTTATCCTGCTGATAAACACTGATATATAAATCGTAATCAGAAATTTTTTTAACGGCAGTAATCTTACGCATGTAGCCTATCTGCATTCCTGCATCGTTTACTTTCGATATATATACAATTTCTCCGAACATATCATAAATAATCGTATACTCATCGTTTAAGGTGATTGTATCCCATACATATGGGTATATTGCTTTGTCAACTTTATAGTCCGTACCGTCAATTTGAATCGTTCCTTCAGACTCATTCTTGGCTTCCAGAGTAACTGTTACTTTCTCTTTGTATACGATGATATGAATCATGTATTCGTCATCAGATTTTGCCACAGCCACGGGAGTAGGATATACAGACGGCAAAAAAGCAGAGTTTCCCGTTCCATCAGTAATTTTTATAATTTTAAAAGGCTTCAGATCAACCGTTTTTGTATTGTCATAATAATTGTACAAAATCTCCTTTTCAGCATCATAATTTCCTATTACAAAATTTTCGTAGCTTTTTATGATGACAATACTGACATTGGAAGAACCTTTTCCTTCAATAAGTTCAATGGTCCCTTTCTTTTCACTTGAAATAAATTGATTGAGTACATCGGTCAACCTTCCTTCAAGCACTCTGCCGTTATATACAACAACGGCGCCCCTTTCTATTTTTTGGGATGACAATCTGTTGCTTTCGGCGGATTCATAATAACGAATTACATAGTTGCTCAAGTCAAAGGAATCAACCAAATCCGATTGAATAACAATTGATTGAGAATGATGTTTTTCAGCATAAATTAATATACGCTCATCCTCAGCATTTTCAATGTACGCAACCTCAACCTCATGTCCTAAAAAACCGTCAAATGGGTATCCTGCATCAACCGTATAAGTAACCCCGTCAATGATTACCACATCTTCACCGGCAGAATAATTGCTCATAATGCTTTCTCCGTAAGCATATTCAACCTGCCCCTCTACAAAATAAACATCATGATACTCTGAAAATATGGTTTTACCTTTCTCAACGACGCTTCTTGTATATCCGTCATTTATCACATAACTTGACGCAATTTCAGTATCCATTGCCTTGTATATCATTTGTATAGCATCATATTTTGTCAAAGCCTGAACGTTTTTTACCTTCACGTTTAAACCGATTCTTTGAGCAATAGCAATATATCCCGCCATGCCCTTATTACTTACCGAAAGGGCATAAGCTTTATAACCAAGTGCGCTAACCAGCATTTTACATGCTTGTTCATAGGTAACCGGCTCTTCCGGTTCAAATCGTTGACCGTAAGTCCCTTCAATGACTCCGTATTCAACAAGCGCGTTTATGCTGCCTGCTGCCCAGTAGGACTTGGGAACATCAACAAAATATATGATGTTATTGGATTCCGGCAGCTTTAACATAGAAGCCACATACCGCGCAAATTCCGCACGGGAAACCACTGAGTTCAGATCATCATCATTGCTTGTCTTTAAAACATTCAAACGGTTAAGAATGTATTGTTCTTTTTGAATGTCCGTTAACAATGACGGTGTATCTTCTGCAAATACAAGAAACTGTGCAGCAAACACCAAACATAATATGAAACTTACGACTTTTTTCACGTTCTTCAACATCCTTCCTAATCGTTAAATAATTCCATAACCTTATGAATGATTTTGGCCACTTCCGCCCTCGTTGCACTTGCCGAAGGATTCATGCAACCATTCTGGTCCCCATTAATGATTCCTGCAGATGCCAATATGTGAACGGCTTCCTTGGCGTAATCTGATATACTTCCTTCATCCGTAAACTTTATATCCACCGTACCCGTTATTTCCATATTTGCCGCAAGCAATGCCCTATGCACCATTACACATAAATCCTGCCTTGATATATCCAAGCCTTTGCCAAACACCTTATCTCCAATTCCATTGGTGATACCTGCAAGATAAGCTGTCTTTACATATTTATAGGCCCAATCATCCTTACTAACATCCGTAAACGGAAAATCTTCCCCTACAAGATTCATGTTAAATGCCAAACAAATCATTTTGGCAAACTCTTCACGTTTTATTGTATCTAGTGGCGCAAATAACTCCGGTGTTTTGCCGTTAATGATGCCTTTATAATATAACTGAATAATGGCATCCTTTGCCCAAGGTACATTATCGATATCATGAAAAATATTGGTATTCTCTTTTAGCAAAACAGGTATATTGGCTATGCTGGTAGAATTGATCAAAGAATTCTTATTTTTCGTTCCTGTCCCTGAAGAAGAGGAACTTTTATTATTGCCGCCATTGTCATTCTTATAGCCGGCAATAAACTTTTTAACATCCTCAATACTTTTTATATTACCTCCGTTATTAACCATTGCCGAACAAAGGCTGTCCGATATATCTGCCGCATTGATTCCATACTTCTCGGCATATGTCTTAAGAATCCCTTTGACCGTTCCCATACCATCGTTTTTGTGGATATTGCTTAGCAACAAGCCATCTATCAAAACACCGTCAAATTCAGAAAAGCTTTTGATTCCTTTATTGCTAACATACTTCGTAAGCTCTTCAGAAACGGAACTGCTGTAGAATTTTTTGCCGTCAAAATAGAAATATTTCTCATATTGGGCAATATCTTTTTCGTTTTCTTGATTCTGATTCATAATGGAAATAAGCATTGCTTTTTGTGCGTATTGCATGACTTCCTCCGTTTTCAATTCCAGCTTGCCTTCCATTTCTGTTTTTAGAATGGAAGCCGTAGCAGCAAGATCCGCTTCATCAAATATGCTGTCAAATAAACCAAGGTCATAACGCCTTGTTTTTAACACATTCTCCGTATCAGGATCGGTATACAATAATTGAATGGCTTCTTCGTTTCTTGCTTTATTAATGTATCTAAGTTCTCTCTTTAACGGCGTACTTAAACCTTCCGCACCAATATAAACATTGTAAACGCCGTTTTCCTTCAGTGAAAATTCAAACCTGTAATTAAAATCTTTATCAAGACTGCCTTCAGCATAATACGCAATACTTTCCGCAACTCCGGCCGATATAACATCACGGTTTGTCCAATCAATGCCACTCCTGACTACCGTAATGGTAACATCGGAACCTTTTTTTGCAGATAGTTCACGCAATAGACTTCCTTCTATTACAATACCGCCGTCGCTTACATACAAAACATCACTTTCGGCATAGACTGTAACCATGATAATACCGAAGACCACTATCATCAAAATCGAAAGTTTTTTCAAACCGGTCAACCTCCCTGTCCGTTTAATATCTTTAGCCTTTTACACCGCCAATACTGACACCGCCTATGATATGTTTTTGGAAAAACGCAAAAATCAAAAATGGAACCACGCTTGCGAAAATAATGCCCATAAAGCGGACGTTCATTTTTATTTCGCTGCTTTGACCAAGCAAATATATACGCACCGGCGTTATCTGTAATTCCTTATCCTGCAACACCAAATACGGAATAAAGAAATTTGACCATGCATAAGTCAAACTCATAATGGATACATAAATAACTATCGGCTTACTAAGCGGCATCATAATTCTAAAGAAAATAGAAAGATTTCCGCAACCGTCAAGTTTTGCCGCTTCCACATAAGACATTGGAATGGAATCAAAATAGTGTTTAAACAAAAGTACTTCAAAAGCATTTGCCGCAGAACTAAGCCATATCGGCCAGTATGTATTAATAAGACTCACTTCAAACGGGAAGTTTGCTACAAAGGGAAAACTTAACCACGATATATACAAAGGAACCGTTCTTAATTGCCCGGGCATCATCATTGTCCAAAGTACCAGTTGAAGAACAAAATTTGTACCCCTGGGCTTCATTTTCGATAATACATATCCGCCTATACCGCATACAATCAAGGTTAAGCAAAGGCTTCCCATGGACATAATAACGGTATTAATCATACTTCTACCTAGTTCAAGCGTCTTCCAGGAATCTACAATACAGGTCATCATATGTTCTAAAGACATATCTCTAGGAAAAAGGCTAAATCCAGAATAAATTTCCTGCGAATCCTTAAAACCGGATAAAAGAACCCATATTGCAGGAAAAAGCGTAAAAATGCACGTGAAAAGTAGGAATGCAAATACCGACCAATATGCTATTTTCCCTTTCATTGTTTTCAAATCGGAAGGGCTGATGATCCCTGCTTGTTTTGTACTAAATCGATTCATGGCTGTACCTCCTTAATAATTTTCCTCAACTTTTTTATTTAGACGCATATATAATACCGTTAAAGTAATTAAGATAAAAAATATGATCACTCCAAGAGCCATTGCATGCCCTGCCCTTCCGTTTACAAAACCGTATTTGTATAACTGATAACCCAAAGACGTGGATGCACCGTTGGGTCCGCCACCTGTCATAACAAGCGGTTGTTCCACTACCTGAAATACTGAAATTATCTGCCTTACAAAGGTTAAAAGCAATACTCCGGAAAGCTGAGGAATGGTAACGTATCTTACCCTTTTCAACATACCTGCACCGTCTATGATGGCAGCTTCATACAACTCAGAAGATATGGATTGCACTGCCGCATAATATAATACCATAGTTCCCGCAAACCCGCTCCATGTCATACTTATCACTATATATAAAATAGTAAACCGGCCGTCATTTAACCATATATACGGATCAATTCCAAACTTTGCTAGAAAGAAATTCAACAGACCGCTTGAATCGGGGTAGTATATATAATACCACATAAGCAATGCAGCGACACCCGGAACGATTTGAGGTAAATAAAGCACAATCTTAAATCCGTTTTTAAAATGTACCATTTCATTAATCATAATGGCTAATATAACGGGCGGAAGATAACCGACAACCAGCGACCAAAATACATACATAACTGTATTCCATAACGTGGGTAAAAACTGTGTATCTTTAACAACCTCAATATAGTTCCGAAGCCCGATAAACTCATGTGGCGTATATCCTTTCATCCTAAAGGTGGACCAAATTGCTCCCATAACCGTCGGTCGCCAAATCATTAAATACAGGACAATGACCATTGGCAGCATCAGGATCCATCCTTCTATATTATTGCGTCGCGCTACTTTATGTTTAACTTTTACTCGTTGCTTTTCAATACCGGGTTGTGTGGACATTTCTCTACCTTCTTTCGCTAGATATTTACCATTTTCAATATTGTTTGGTTCATATAATTTTTTAATAATCAAGATTGTCAAGGTAGTTTACCTGAAAATCATTACATGCATTTTCTATTAAACGAGCACAGTCGGCATTTTCATTTAAAAGGACCTCTTGAATACAGTTGTCTAACACACCGTATAAATCCTGAGCGCATACCGGCTCCTCCGGCTGGACTTCAACATTTCTATTCTGAACAAATTCATTGTACAGCCTTACATGATTCATATTTGAATTTGCATATTTCTCAATCATGGCATTTTTATATTTTTCTATTTCCGTATCTTCGGCCCATACACTCATCGACTTAATACCTATAATATAGCCTTTTTCCAATTCTTCCTTAATATTATTTTCAATGGTTTGCTTTGCATCCTCGGTAAGCTCATAACCATAACCCCTTTTCTCGATCCACCGGACTGCCGCGTCCTTCTGTTTTTCTGTTGCATTATTTGCGATAAGATAGACACCGCCACCCATTAAAGTGACATGGCGTGCCGGGCCTGCCGGAAGTGCCATGATACCGATGTGATCAACAGGCATTTCATACGGTGCACATTTTTTGCCGACATCCCCTGCCGCGATCAGCATTCCTGCATTTCCGGTGGCATATAATTTATAATACTCATTTCCGTCAATCAAAGTATTAGCAGGAAGAACATCATATTTCCACCGAAGATCCTTGATAAATTGAAGGGCTTCAACACATTCAGGCGAATTAAATGTTGCAATCCATTTTCCTTCTGCATTTTTATCAATAAATTTAACGCCAAAAGACCATGCAAGGCATGTAAATATCCAGCCCCCTACGTTGTTTGCAGTAGGGAAAACAAATCCGGCTTTTCCGGTGGCCTGTTTGATCTTTTGGGCAAACTCGGCAAGTTCATTCCATGTCTTGGGCTGCTTGGGGGTTCCGTCTGCTTCCATTAAACCTGCTTGCCTGAAAAGTTCCGTATTATATGCAAGGCCTAACACATAAGCTGAATAAGGAAAGGCAAATACTTTGTTGTCTCTAGAAATTAAATCCATGATCTTCGGATTGAATTTGTCTTTGTATCCTCTCTTATTCAACACAGCCGTAATATCTGCCGCATACTCGGCATTGATGACCTGTGCCAGCTCGGTAAAAAACGTATAATATAATGTAGGAAGTAAACCTGCTTCTGCTTTCGGATAAAAAGTCTTCAAATCAAAGGTCCATGAATCCGGTTGAATAATAACATCCGGGTTGTCAGCCTCAAATTCGGCTTTTTGCCGTTCGATTTTTTCAAGGGACGGTCCGCTTTTCTGCGGCCAGCTTCCTACCGAAATCACCGTTTTCCCATCCTTTTCAGCAACCGTACCCTTAATTCCACATGATGTACACATGCTTAGCGATATAATACACACAAGAATAAATGCAACCATTCTTTGATGTTTTTTTGTAACGCTGTTTTTCATTAATACCAATCCTCCTAAAATAAAATGAATCTCTCTGTGTTTTCTCTTACTTTTACTGTTTCTTGGCATCATTATAAGCAGTATTTATTCCACCTTCAACATGCAAAGTTTGATTCTTGTTTAAGAATTCCACCAATATAATGTTTCATTTTTCGCCAAAGTCATAAAGTTCCACCTTCCTCTTAAATATAAGTTCCATTCACCTGTTAAGAAAGGTCCACACATTGACAATCAAATAACGTTAACGTATAATTATACTATGATATTCATGAAAATACTATTTTATGGAGGCGCAAAATGAAACACAAACGATTTGAAAACTTAAATCCATTCAAAATTAATTCCGTGTATAAACTTTTCATTTTGATTTGCATCCCTGCATTTTTTACTTCGATTTTTTCCTATTTAAGTAATTCCTTTCATGTAAAAAACTACAAATCCATGCTTACTTCCGTATATTCCAATGAATTGAACAGGTTTTTAAAATCAACGGATGATGAAATTATTAAGCTTACATCCACTGCCTCATTGATGAATGTCAACAAGGAAATACAATATGCACTTACTACAAATTTACCTTTAAATATGCTTGACAAACAACAAATATTCGCAATAAGAGTAACATTGCAAAAATTACCCTCCCAAATGTCTTTTGTAGACAGCATACTTATCGTGAACCGAAAATCCGGATTTGTTGTTTCGTCAAGCGGTGTTTACGATCTAAACAAATATTTTAACGATGTATATAGTTATAAAGATTATCCGACAAGCTTTTGGCGTGAATATAACAGTACAAAGAATTCAACAAAAATTTTATCTCCCTCGTATGTAACCACTGCCGAACCATTAAAGCCCAAGCCCATTACGCCGGTTGTGTACACCACATCAGGTTCCGATTCCTTCAATAATATTATTGTATTTAATATAAGTATGGAAAAAGTTCTTGATAACTTTAAACGCCACCGTTTTACGGAAAACAGCAAAATCTTTTTGATTAACAACCTTACTCATGACTGTATCTCCGAAGAAAAAACCCCAATTGATTTGCCCGTAGAAAGCATAGTATCGAATGTAAACACATCGGATACAAATTATTATAGAGGTGATATAAAAATTGATAAGACAAAACACATAATCTTTTCTTCACAAAAACACTCCAGTATTTTCGGCTATACATACATTGTGGCCATTCCCTATTCCGATATCAATAATTATACCAATGCGCTGCAATTTAATGTTCTGGTATTTTCCGTCTTATTTATTATTATGCTGTTTATTTATTCCATCTTTGGTGCAAAACATTTATATCAACCTTGGAAATTGCTTGCCAAAAAGCTATCCTTTGATTCAGATCAGTCTTCAAGCTATAATATTATAACCTATGTTAACAAAGCAATAACTGAAATTTTAGATAAAAATGCCAATCTTACACATTTATTGAATGTACATTTACCATTAAGTCAACAAAAATATCTTATTGATATTCTAAACAACCATTCCGACGGAAAAAATGACGAAATGAACAAAACCATATTTAAATATGACTATTTTATTTCCATTGCCATCAATATTTCCATCCATCCTTCTTATGCAATAAATTTAAATCCACAATTGTATGCGGATGTTTACACAGCCATTGAATACGTTTTTTCATCAACCTTTATTACCTTTTCACTGCCCAATACAACTAATTCATTATATCTCTTACTGAATGTTGAAAGCGATAACTGCTATGATAAAATAAACTCAAAAATCGAAGAAGTAAAACAACTATTTGCTGCCGATGCAAATGACATTACCATCTTTGTGGGGACAGGTCATATTTACAAGGGAATTGACGGATTGAAAACTACACATCAGGAAGCCATATCTTCCATATATAACCAAATGAATTCCGAAAAAGTAAAGCTCTATGAAAACAATATGCCGGAATACACCTTTAATATTAACAGTGAAAATATTTTACAAAACTACCTCATTGCAGGATACCGGGAAAAAGCAACGGAATTCGTTGAAAATATTTTTAAGAGCTGTAAAACAAACTCCTTTGAAGGCAGACAACAAGTTTATATGAGCCTTATTTCCGCCTTATACAGAATTATCCGACTAAAAAAAGTCCCTCATATGAATTTTGATGCAAAAACAGAATTGGATGTTCTCAATGATATTCTCAGTCGTTCGGAAGAATCTATACAGACATATATTATTTCGCTTGTAAATACTATTTCTGATCACATAGCGTCTACAGGGAAAAAAATAGATATATCCGAAGTATTGGACTACATTAACGAGCATTATACGGAAGATTTATATCTTGATCGCCTTGCAGAAATGTTTCATACAACACCTAAATACTTATCAAAATTATTTAGCCAAGAAGTGAAAATACCCTTTAAAGATTATCTTACGCAATTAAGAATATCAAAGGCGCAGAAGATTCTTGAAACGCAGGATATCAAAATTAATGATTTGGTAAGCCTTGTAGGTTTTTATAACCGTTCCACATTCATTCGTGCATTTAAAAACAAGGTAGGAATAACGCCAAGTGAATACCGTGCCTTATATGCAAAAAATAAACAATAATAATATAAAAATGAACACCCTCATGAACTTAATCTTAATAAAGTTCATGAGGGCATTGCTTTTTGAACTATATCCATTTCATAAGGATGGTAAGAAAAATCCCTTTACCGTATAATTACGCTATCACTTTCACATAGAGGAATGGCTTGCGTGTAATTAGACCAAACAAATGCCTTCATCAATGCCGTCCCCTCAGGCATTAACGCTTTCAGATTATCCAATGTAGTGTCCTTATCAATGGTCTTCACATCACTTAATGTAAGCTGTATCAACTTATTATTAGCATCATAGAAAGCCAAAGCCATACGATACGTTAATCCTTCTATATCATAATTTTTTATATGTACCAAACCGGATACAAAAGAATTACTTTCTTTATAAAGAACTACAGACCCATCCAACCATGAATAACTGGCAGTTGCTTCGGTTATGCTACCGGTTACTTTCTGATTCCCTAGGTACATTCCAATTTCATAGTCCTCCACATTACCCAAAAACTTAAACTTAAATACATAAGACCCGTCACCATTTAATCTGGATTGATCAATATATCCGATAGCATTTTCAGTTGTGGGATCAACACCTGTTTTATACATTAACAATGTCACTTTCTCTCCGGCAAAAGCTTTGTCAATCTGTCCTTTTACGATTACTCTACCTGTTGAACTATCCCTGTATCTTGCAGTTTTAGTTTTTAGTTCATTTTTTAGCAGACTTTTAGGAACATAAAACCGACCTTTTGAATAGACAGCAACTTGTCCGTCTAAATCAACCGGCTGACCATGTATCGTTGCAACCGATTGATTGGCTTTAATGCTGACATCCATATTTTTAAAAGTAAAGGTGTTATTATTTGAATCAAAAGTACCTAAATCGGTTACATCTACAAACAATTCTTCGGTAGCTGCATCTAAGTCCAATCCCATTAAATCGGCAAGATATGGTGCAATTTGTATATTATCTATGATCTTTTCTCTGTTCTCCGATGTATCACCGGGTATGTTTGATAATCCTTCAGGTGGACTAATTCCCTCCGGTGCATACATCCAGACAGGGCATCTTCGATTGGTATGTCCTGCGGTTGTCCATGAAATCCCATTTTTACTATTTTGTCCAGCTTTCACTTCATTTACTGCACCTGCATAATCACTCCAATTGGGATTACCACCAATACTATCCGCTTTAGGCAAATTTAAACCTCCTGTATCATGGTCAGGTGCTGCTATAACAATAGTGTCATTTCTGCTTTTTGCGTAATCCAACGCCACTTTGAATGCCTCATCAAAGGCGATGTATTCGCTCACAGCTTGCAATATGTTATTATTATGGCCTCCACCGTCTACTTTGCTGCCTTCCACCATTAAGAAAAATCCTTCGTCACTTCCATCAAGCGCACGGATCGCTGCATCTGTCATCTCTGCCAAGGTTGGCTCGGTAGTTAATTCAATGTCATAGGGAAAGCCGGTATTATGATGATTTCCCCAAATCTTTGCACCTTGAGTAACCTTCTTTAAATCTTCTCTACTTGTTGTAATGGTGTATCCTCGTTTCACTGCTTCATCAATAGAACCCCATTGAGCAGAGCCAAAGCCTACACCTAAAACAACATCCAAACCTTGATTGACAATCTGTTCAGACAAAATTCTATAATTTTCTCTTGACTCATTGTGAGCGGTAAATGCCGCAGGTGTGGCATGCGCCCAATGATAGGTCGATACAATTCCTGTCCTTTTTCCTGCTAACTGAGCAGCTTCTAAAAGTGTGGCACGAGGTCTGCCGGTAGGCTCTATACCTATGTAACCGTTATTGGTTTTATAACCGGATGACAATGCCGTTCCTCCTGCTGCGGAATCGGTAACTGCATTATCTGCGGAATGAGTGGTTTCAGTTCCGATTAAATAATCTTTCAAATACATATATGTATCGGTAATTTTTGTCGAATTAGGATATAACCCCTCATTAAATCCACCCGTTTCTTTCACGGCTTTGGCAAAATCATAAAGTGCAAATCCGCCACCATCGGGAATCAGAAAAATAACATTTTTAATTTTTGGCACACTTTCTGCAAATACAAAGTATGTGGAATTTGAAATAATTGATAAGGATAGTATGGCAATTACCAATAATAAGCTAACTCTTCTTTTCATCTCCTACACCTTCCTTTTCCAATTTTTAGTTAAAAACTTTTCATCTTCAGCGTCTCTGAACTTTCATTACATCAACCCTCCTACAATAATATTAAATATGAGCAAAGAAATCCTTTTCTCGTTTCATTATAAATTGCATAAATTCTGTCTTCAACATGCAAAGTTTGATTTCTGTTTAATAATTCCCCTTCTATAATGTTTAACTTTTCGCCAAAGTAACAAAGTTCTACTTTCCCTCAAAGATGAAATTTATTACCGTTCCACATTGATTTATGCATCAAAAAAGGCAGGAGTTACTTTAAGTAAATATCCCACCTCATGTTTAACAAACATAAACAACATATAACATAACTTAAAATGAATTTGAAACAAGATTTTTTAAAATTGTATAAGTTGATTAATATTATCCATATTTCTCCATTTTATCAGAAAGTAGCAATGCACCATTATCAATAACAAGTGTCGCACCTGTTACTGATTTTGCATGATCTGATGCAAAATACAGGACTGCATTTGCAATTTCATCCGGTTCCACCCACTTTTTTAGGGGAATTTTATAATAGGTCCTTTCTTTTTCATCAAGCCTGGATGCCCCTGTATTTGTCCAGCCTGGTGCAATGATATTAACACGTATTTTATATTTAGCAAGTTCTAAAGCAATATGCTCAGCCATTTTATTCAGCCCTGCCTTTAATGAACCATATACAGATACCTCTGCAAAATGCGCCTTATAATGATTGGATGAAATAACAACCATATTCCCTTCAATACCTCTTTGAATCATAAACTTTGCTGCATTTTGCATGCAAAAGTAGGCACCTTTTAAATTTACATTACACATCATGTCAAACGTTTTCTCATCGGTTTTCAGAAAAGGGGACTTCATAGTAATCCCTGCATTATTTACAAATAAATCAAGTCGATTAAAATATTTACCAAATTCTTTAAACATTCTTTCAATTTGCAGAATATCGGAAATATCGGCTTGTATGGCTATTGCTTCTCTGCCTAGAGCTTTTATGTCTTTGACAACTTCTATTGCTCCTTCCGAACTACTATGATAATTGACTGCTACATCATATCCAGCTCTAGCCAGTTCTATTGCAATTGCCCGACCTATTCCCGTTCCTCCGCCTGTCACCATAGCCACTTTTCCACTCATTTTCATCCTCCTGTTCATATTGTACAGACATAAGGCCTTCGGCCTTTGGTATTTACTTTTAATACAAACGTACATCCGGCAAGCGGTTCTTTTTTTAAATCCGTATCTACAGATGCTGAAGTAATCACTAATTCATCAAGATTTTCACCGGCAAACGCAGGACAACTTACCTTAGACACCGGCAAATCAATTTTATGAACAATCCGCCCGTTTGACGGATTGACCCTAATAACTGAACCACCACCCCATAATGCTATCCATAATAGCCCTTCATAATCTATACACATACCATCGGGACTTCCCATACTTTTTGGAATTTCGATAACGGTTGTTTTTTTTTTCATTGCAGGAAAATCATAAGAGACAACCTTTTGTGTTGCCGTATCGCAATAATACATTGTCTGCTCATCCATAGACCAAATCAATGTCTTTTAAATTTTCACCAACAGTCTTACCCGTTACGGTCAGACAATCCGTATGGAGTTGTTCTTCCAACACCTTCATTAATGAAGCAACCCCTCCTGCATTATGAAATTCAATGCCTACCGTGTTTTCTCCATGTGGCTTCACATTAACCAATACAGGAGTTTCTCGACTAATTCTGTCAAATTCCATTAGGTCAAGATCAATGTTGGCTCGTTTTGCAATTGCGGTTAAGTGGATAATAAGATTGGTAGAACCTCCGGTTGCCATTAAGACACGAATTGCGTTTTCCATTGACTTTTTATTAATAATATCAAGACATTTGATATCTTTTTTTATCAATTCCACAATTTGACGTCCTGTTTCTTCGCTTATCCTCAACTTCTCAGAAGATACTCCAAGGCATGATGCAGAGTGAGGCAGTGCCAAACCAATAGCTTCCGTTATACTTTGACAGGTATTTGCAGTTCCCATAATAGGACAAGCACCTACACTTCCGTATAAACAGCCCTCACGCTTTGAAACCTCGTCAAGGGTTAGTTCCCCTGAAGTATATTTATTCCATAAAACAAAGCTATCTGTTCCACAGGCTAAAGTTTGCCCTTTATAATTACCAGGCAGCATTGCTCCGCCGGGCAAATATATGGTTGGTTTATTTGCAGATACTGCTGCCATAAGCTGCGCAGGTATATTTTTATCACAGCCTCCGATCAGAACAACCCCATCAAAGGGGTGACGTGCAATCAATTCTTCGGTAGTTATAGATAAAAGATTCCTATATATCATACTGGATATATCAAAGAACACTTCACAAATAGACATCGTATTAACCTCCAGTGGAAATCCACCGGCTGCCCAAACACCTCTTTTGACGGCTTCAGAAAGCTGTCTGAAATGCACATGACCCGGATTGGTTTCCGCCCATGTATTAATAATGCCCACAATTGGTTTTTCGATATCCTTGTCGGTATACCCCATTGCTTTTAACAAGGCATTTCTTAAAAGTGCCTGTCTGTCTCCTCGCCTTTTCCATTTTTCCGAGTAATTGTTCTCCATTATTTACCCCCCCCTATAACTATTTTATCAACAGGATCAATGATTTTTCCCTGATACTCTACCGCTTTATCAGAAAAGTTGGCAATAACCTCAATCCCATTTTCAAAGGTTGTTTTTTGTACAAGCTTATCGTCGGTTACATATTCAAAAGACATCATTCTATAATAGCCTGTCTTGGCTGCTATATCAGAAGTCCTATGATAGGAAGCAATAATGTCCTTCTTCAATTTTTCCCAGTCGGCAACATCAAAACTGTAAAGCGCCGGAAGTCCGTACAGTGCACAAAACAAATCCCTCTTTTTTATTAATTCAGGACAACTGTTTGTAGAATCTCCCCAATACCAGTATGACACTACGCAATCGTGATATACCAACTCCCATAAGGGTACCCTGTACACAGGATTAAGCATATATTTGTGTATCTTTTCATCAATATTGTCATCATAGTACAAAGTCGTCATTCTTCTTCCGGAATCATAGGCACGATAGAGAGGCGGACTCATCATCCCTTCCTGATAATTGATATTGGCAGCCACATCTTCACATCCAACCTCCGTACCGCTTACCAGTCCGATATCATTCAAATATTGAAGCAATATTCTTTTATATCGAAAGGCATCACTTCTTGTCATGGGATGATTCGGATGATAACATTCAGCGACCCTCATAACAACCACATCTAAAAATATGCCTTTTAACGATGTTTCTTTCGTGTGTTTCGGTATAAAATTCATTGCATATTTCAGGGCTTCAATATCACAAATATTATTTTGATCATAAAAATTCCCGTCTTTGCCTTTCAATCTCCATGCCTTTCCAAAACTGCCGTCCTTTTCAATTCGAATTCCGTCAGGATATGCCGACATTCGGTGTTTGCATCGTATCTTGCGAGGTTCCGATATCAAATGTGCAATGGGATGAGGTATCACATCCGTATAAATATCATAGAAAGTGGTAAGATATCCTAAATCGTTCATATATTCTACAGTTTCCTTGTCAACATTTTCATTAAAAATGCTCCACAGGATTCTTGTCATACCGTTTCTTTTCATTTCAGTTGCTATGTTTTTTCTTATTCCAAGCTGTTCCTTGGTAGGAACGAAATATGTAGGGTTTGGATCATACAGCATACTCATGGCGTCACTGTTCCAAAGCCATACATTAGCACTGCCCACTAATTTGTCTATATTGGGAACTCTTTTAACTTTTTCTTTTAATGTAACAACAAAACCTTTCTTTTTTGCAAATTCTCTATAAGTGTGACACATGGCCGTTATACCGCCATTGTTTCCAATGCAAAACTGCATGATACGGTCATATCCCCATTTTCCCTTTTGCGGCTCCCACACAGGTTGAAGCCTTAACAATCCATCCGTTCCTATCTTAGGAATTACCACGGCATCATGATTGGTTTTCACGGCACATAAAAGCCATGCATCGTTCTTTTGACCGGTAGTAATTCCCCAAAAACTCATGCTCATTTCCGCTACGTACATACGCAACCTTTGCGGCAGCAAAATATCAGGCGAATTCACCGGAAATGCTACTCCTTCACAATATGGCAATACAGCAATGTCATTTTCATAGACATCAAATGCAGGTGGGTAACAAATATCCCCTTCAAATTCATCTTCCGATGACATGGTTAACTGTATATACGGTGTTTGATCAATATTATCAATGATTTCATACGCAGCCGAAAATTTAATTTTATCCGATACTACCGTAAAACAAATTTTATTTTCAACAATACGAGGAGCGATAACTTCAAATTTTCCCTCCGGTTCCGTTTGTCTAAACGTCAATCCAGTATTCTTATCACAAATTTCTAAAATTCCAGGCTTATGTATAAATTTGATTTGAATATTTTTTCTTTCCAATGTTAAAACAGACACGACGGAGGCCTCCTTAAACTTTTTTATTTACTTCTAATATGATTATAAATTTAAACTATAAAAAACCATATACACAAATTTGATTGAAACATGGACAAATATGATATCAATTGATATAATAAGCATGACGAGGTGATTACTGAATGAGTATGCAAGAAAATCAATTTAATTTTACCATGCCGAAAGAATTAAATATGTATTATTGCGGCAGAAGAATAAAAACAATGAATCATACATACGGACCTGAAATAAGGACACATTTTTTAATCGTTTATATAGAAGAAGGTACCGGAACCCTTTTTCATAAAAACGGAAATATAAGACTATGCCCCCATCACTTGTTAATCATGTTTCCTAATGAAAGGATACATTATAAAGTGGACGAAGACTCTCCTTGGACCATATCATGGATTGGTGTTTATGGGAACCTGGTGAATGATTTTTTTAAAATGCTCAACATTGATGCTGAATATCCTGTCTATCCTGTTGAGAATCCTGAAATGATAGAAAGAATTTTAAATGACATCTTTTTATATTCTTACGACCATTCATTAAGCGGAAAAATACATTGCATAAGTTTAATTTATGATTTTTTTGCAGCTTTGCTAAAAAATAAAAAACTCAAAGATGATTATGTAAAAGAGGCAATCCATATTATTAAATATAACTTTGACAAAGATATTTCGGTAAACAGTATTGCACAAACACTTCATATTACCGGTTGCCATTTATCCAGAATTTTTAAAATGGAAACCGGTCTTTCTCCAAAAGAATTTATTATTAACGAAAGAATAAAAAATGCATGTGATTTATTAAAAAACTCACATGCATCCATAAAAGAAATTGCTTTATCGGTAGGAATACCGGACCCTTTGTATTTTTCCAGACTGTTCAAAAGAAAAATGGGCATGTCACCAAAAGAATTTAGGGAAAAATAAATAGGATACTTTAATCATACAAAAATAGATTCCTTTCATTCGAAGTACCGCCGTAGTATTCTGAACTTATAGGTTTTGGTATTTCAAAATCCGTATTTAATAGTTGAACACTGTTATCGTTGGTGCATCTGTTTATTGCTGTAATAACTTCTAATGCATGATATCCCATTTCAAAGGAAAGCCTCTGCGGGCGTCCTGTTCTGATAGCCCATGCCATATCGGCAATCCCTATGCCTCGACTGTTTTCTGTATATGGATGGGTTAACGGAAACTCCAGTTTTTCACTTCCATGTCTTTTTACATAGATTTTATCCCCAAAATTATTCGGGTCGCCACAATATAAAATTCCTTCCGTTCCGTGAATTTCAAATGTATTATTGCCTCCAAAGCATTCGGAACTTATAGTTAAAGAAGCATACAGTCCGTTCTTAAATTCTAATGCTGCACACATCGTATTTGGCGTATCCACGAAAAAATCTTCATTAAACTTACTATGCCTTGGATTAAGGTATGGCCTTATTGGGTTTCGTGTTTTTGAAAAACCACATACCCGTTTCACCGGACCGAACATATTAAACAAGGCGTGTAAATAATAACCGCCCATATCATATGGGATTCCGCCGCCTTTTTGCATGACGGAATATTTCCTGACCGCGTCATCCTTGTCTTCCTTTATCATGTGATATCCTCTTGAAAGACTTGCAACAGCAAATATAGGTTCACCAATAATGCCGCTGTCAATCACTTTCCTGCAACTTTGCAAGGATCCTCCGAGAAAAGTATCAGGGGCTACTGAAAACCTTACATTGTTGGCATCTTTTATTTTTCTTAATTCATTTGCCTGTTCCATATCATCACACATCATTTTTTCAGAGTACAAGTGCTTTTTGGCACTCAGCACTTGTTTATTGACTTCAAAATGTGAAGATGCATAGGTCAAGTTTACCACAATCTCAATTTCCGGATGGTTTAAGATTTCATCATTGGTCATTTTTTTTATGTTATACTTTTCGGCTTGCGTTTGAGCCTTGCTGTCAACAATATCCGAACACCCAACAAGGTCGATAATAGAAAACATATTTTTCAAGTTTTGCAAGTATATATCACTAATCATACCACAGCCAATGACAGCAGTTTTGACAGGCTTGATTTTCATACCAATGCCCCCTTTTTAGTAAATACCAAATTTATTAAGGTTTTTGAAACTGGTTGCCACGCATTCAAACGGGTCTTTTCCATAACAGTTATCCTGTTCAATGACATACATCTCATTATGGAAACTTTCACAGGCTTCAATAATTTTTTTCCAATCAAGATTGCCGGTACCTACTGCAGCAAATCTGGAAGGCGTAGATTCCAAAAGCTGTTCTCGAATTCCAATGGCATAATCCTTCACATGAACATAATGGATTCGGTCCTTATGCTTTATAAGATAATCAGGAGGATTATTGCCACCTGCTATCAACCAGTAAGTATCGGGCTGAATATAGACGGTCTCAGGATTGGTTTCCTTCAAGAAAATATCCATCCCGGTTTCCTTTTCAAAAGTAATAAACTCAAAAGAGTGAAAATGGTAAAGAATCTTAATCTCCATCGGAGCCAGCAACTCACCCAGCTCATTTAAGTAATGAGCATACATTTTAAAACCGGCAGGAGATACAATATCTCTTGGAATGGAATCCACTCTTAAATATTTGGTGCCGAATATTTCGGACTGCTCAAAGATGTCATTTATTTTTTCCTCAATTTTTAAAGCCGGACAGAAAATAGAGTCGTTTTTGATGCCATAATCATCAAAAATTTCTTTTACTTCCCTTGCAGAAATAAAATCAGGTACGGAATACTGCAAATTTTTGAATCCGATTTTACTTAATTTTTCTACCGTATTTTTCAGATCTTCCTTTGTCTTTGTAAATTCTCTCATGGTATACATTTGAAGTGATATTCTACTCATAAATCATTCCTCCTTTTTTCTTTCATTATAAACCTTGCATATATGAATTCAATGTAGAATCCGACAATAAAATTGTAATTTCCGGTTCATTTAAATCTCTTTTTACTTGATTATCCATAGGCTCAAATGATATGATAGATGTAGAAAAAGGTACAACATAAACCAAAAGGTGTGAGAGTATTGAAGGTTGTTGACATACAAAACATTAATACTATCGATCTTCATTTAACGGGCATCGTGGCAATGCGCCAACGTTGGAAAAATCATGGAAAATACAGTTACCTGGACACCATAAGGCCAAACCACGGACTGACGCTTTTGTTATGTGAAAAAGCCGTTTACAGAATTCCCGACAGCGAAGATATCATCGCTTTTCGCGGTGATATTATTTATCTTCCGAAAGCGTCAAGATATGAAGTGGAGTTTTATACCAATGAGAATAAAAATGATAGTTTGGCCAATATGCTAATAAATTTTATGCCCTATGATAAGGATGGAGAGGAAATTAGTTTTTCCAACACCATTAGTAAGATTGTCACAGGAGCAAGTCAATATTATTATGATATGTTTTCAGATACGGTGAACATATTTGAAAACTATGCAAAAAATACGTTGAAAATCAAATCCAATCTGTATGATATTTTAAGCAGCATCTGTACCATGTACAGAAATACAGATATCAATTCGGCAGAGTTTAAAATCATATCCAAGGGAATTCAATACCTGGAAGACCATTTTTCTTCCAATAAATCGGTACGGGAACTGGCCAGAATGTGCTGCGTAAGTGAAACTTGCTTTCGAAAATTATTTAAGAAATATTCCGGTGTAAGTCCTGTGGAATACAAAAATCGAATAAAAATCTCAAAAGCAAAACAGCTTTTGAGCAACAGCGAATTGACCATTGACGAAATTGTTGATTTCTTAGGATTTTATGACAAGGCCTATTTTTGCAAAATGTTTAAGGAAAAAACCGGTGTGACACCAAAAGAGTATAGAAAAAAATCCATTCATGCGAAACTTAGTTAAACGGATCGATATACCTAAATCTAACTGTAGGGGTAGGTCTTGTACCTACCCCTACAGTTAGATCTAACTCATTAAATCCTAAATACAAATTTATTTAAAACAAGAGGAATATTTCATTGAAATCCAAATAGTGTTCACCCAACATTAAATTCAAAATCAATCACTTTGTCCGTAACACAATATTTTTCACTAAGAGCGGGACCGCAGCTGTTGGAACCCACTCCCCTGTTTTTGTAACATATTATAACTTCCGTGGTGTCTGACGGAATGAGCTCATAGGAATGCTGTGCTTCATCCAACTGTTCTATGGTATAGTGGAGGGCAGAAAACTCAAACCCTTTTTCTGCATGGAATTTCAGTATATGTTCCGCACTTTTAACATGCAGCCACTTTACATTGATATGGTTGCCACAATCCTGCGGCATAATATACGGTTCGTATTCAGCTGTAACCGTGCTTTGCCATATCCCCATTTTGGCATGTTCCTGATAGTCAATATAACATTCCCGGTCGCCTTTCCCGAAATATTCTATCTGTTCAAATTCCGAATCAAGGGCAAATCTCATGCCAAAACGCGGTATTTCCTTGATTTCCGTTTTAAGGTTCAGGTCAAGGTCGGTTTCTTCCGAAGACGAACGGTTGATTGCCTTTAATCTGTCGTTTTTTACTGCATGAATTTTGATTTTTACTCCATTGGAAGTAAAAATATAGTCAAGCTCTACGTGAAATACCGGCAATCTGCCGTTTGCTCCCAATACTCCTTTGACCGATACCTTGCATTCTGTTTCTTCCTTTGTAATGTCTACCATATGGGGTTTGAAATAGGTTTTATGTATGTGCTCGTCTATCCAAGTGGGTTTTACATAAACATCATTGTCTATCATGGCTCGCCAAATAACTATGTCACATGGACGTTTGAGCAATTGTTTTGTGCCTTTCCTGATGGAACTTAACATTCCCCGGGCAAGGTCTATGGTATAGCTATAGTGGTGGGTATTGACAGTGATATACCGCTTGCTTTGTTCTACCGCTATAGGTTTTAAAGGCGGCTCCGGGGTGTTTTGCTTCGGAACGGGAAGCTCAAATTGCGCCCATGCTATGTTGTGTCCCCGTTTGCACCACAAGGTATCCTTTGCCGTATTCATATAGATTTCTATATATGCGCCATGAAGCACGGATGTTGGCAATTGGTAGTCCAGTTTTACCTGTGTAACCTGATGAGGAGGCAAGCTCACCTGAAAGTTCTTGGTGGCTATCACATCTTTATCGGCAATAATTCTGTATTCAAATTCCAACTCGGCCAAATCGGTAAAGTCAAAAAGGTTTTTCAGTTCAAATATTCCCTTTTGAATGTCAATACACTTGATTTTTAGTGGTTCTATTACTTTTTTATATTCCAGCAGTCCTGTGGACGGTGTTCGGTCGGGAAAAACCAGTCCGTCGCAGCAAAAATTTTTATCATGGGGAAACTCACCGTGGTCTCCACCGTACAAATAGGCGATTCTTCCGTCCGGCAACCTTTTCATCACCGCATGGTCGCACCATTCCCATACACAGCCGCCGATAAGCCGGGGATATTTATAAATCAAATCCCAATAATCCTTTAGTTCTCCGGGACCGAGCCCCATGGCATGACAATATTCCGCAAGAAAATACGGGCGCTTGTCGTTTGTCATTTGCCCTTGTATTTCAAGGTTTTCAAGACTGGTGTACATCCGGCTTATAACATCCACACAAGGATGTATGGGCATCTGGTCGGCTCCATAGGCTTTGTTGGGAAAAGCCGTTCTTTCATAGTGAATCAAACGAGTATTGTCACGGGACTTAATCCATTCCGACATGGCAATATAGTTGGTTCCAAACTGTCCCTCATTTCCCAACGACCACATGATGATGCTTGGAGAATTTTTATCCCGTTCTACCATTCGTTTTATTCTGTCCATGTATGATCCGGTCCACTCAGGGTTGCTGGCTATTTCATCAATGGAAGCAAGAGAGCATAAGCCTAAAGCGTACTCTACCCCATGAGTTTCGATGTCACATTCATCAATGACATACAACCCGTATTTATCACACATTTCCAAAAATTCCGGATGGTTTGGATAATGGGAGGTACGAACGCAGTTAATATTGTGCTGTTTCATTAACAAAATGTCCTGCTCCATATGTTCCGTGGGAGTATAATATCCGTATTCCGGGTGGGAATCATGACGATTCACTCCTTTTAGCTTGACCGGAACACCGTTAATAAGGAGTTCTCCCTTGTCAGAAGTAGCAATGGTTCGAAAGCCAACGCTTTTTAGGATATATTCACCGTTGCAATGGATTAAAACGTCATATAAATAGGGTTTTTCCGCCGACCATAGCAAAGGATTCTCTACCTTGCTTAATATTTCCCCTGTAGGCGAAATAATTTCGATATCATAAGGCAATTCATTCCCTTTAAAGGTTGCCGCCACCGTAATACCGGCAGCCACATCCGCTTTGATATAGATGTCAAAAATATGGTTATAGGGCCTTTCTAAAAGGTAAACATCCCGAAAAACGCCGTGAAACCGAAAAAAATCCTGGTCTTCTAAATAGCTTTCCACATTGTATGTATAAACAGCAATGGTAATAGTGTTCGTTCCTTCATGCACATAACCGGTAATATCAAACTCCGCTTGCAAGTGGGAACCACGGCTCATCCCCACATATTGATGATTGATAAACAACTCAAAATAACTGCTGACTCCTTCAAAAACCACATATAGTCTCTGACTGCTGCTTTGTACATGAAACTCCCTGTGATAAACCCCCACAGGGTTTAACGACATGGTATAGGGAGGGTCATATTGAAAAGGATAGTTGATGTTGGTGTAGTGAATTTGACCGTAACCATAACATTCCCAGCAGGAAGGGACGGGAATTGTTTCGGTATAACGGATTTGGGACATATTGTCCGGAAGGTCCAAAGGGCACTCAAAATATTTAAAATGCCATGTGCCGTTCAAGGACGTATACCGTTCAGAGTTTTGTTTATTTTTCGTCAAAGCACTTTCTTTTGAGGAAAAAGGGATATAGTATGCCCTTGGCTCCTCCCTGTTCTCCGAGATGATTTTAAGATTGTTGTATCTTTCCAATGATGCCACCCGCCTTAACTGGTTTTGACGTTTCAAATATCTATACGAAAACAGTATAACGTTTTTTAGCAAAAAAATCAACTTTAAACAAAAATGCGAATGCATATTTTTCAGTTGATGAATATTATTCCAAAAACCGGAGTAACGCCAAAAGAGCACAGAAAAAATCCATTCATACGAAACTCGGTTAAACGGATGGATATATCTATATATAACTATAAGGGCAGGTCTTGTACCTACCCCTATAGTTAGGTTTTACTTATAAATTTAAACAAGAGGAATATTTTGTAACGCAACTGTACTCGTCATTCGCAAAAGTAAAAAATACTTTTACGCCCGTTCCGAAAGAACCAATTCCGTATTTTGCTTGATAGAATCCAGCATTGGCTTATCTGTAAACTCAACTGTTTTGCTTTCATTGCTACGATGGATTTCAAACACTTCAATTACATTGTGTTTCTCTATCAATTCTCCGGGAACATATAAGGTTTCCTGTGGACCTACGTTCCAATACCTGCCGATATTGAATCCGTTAATCCACACATTGCCCTTTGTCCAGCCCTTTAATTTCAAAAATGTATCAACCCCTTTTTCCGCTGAAAATGTACCTCTGTAAAACCCTGGACAATTTTGTGTTATATCGCTTCCGTATCTTAAATCTGATAAATTTCTTAAAGGTAACGTATATATCGTCCAATTCAGCAAAAGCGCATAGTTCCAAACAAACGTTCCATCTTCGTTTTCTATATCCGTTCTTACGCATTCTGTTATTCCTTTTCTGTCGAATAACATTTTATAACCGTAATTGATGCGTCCCATGTTTTCAACCAGAATATCCAAACAAAGTCCTTCTTTTGGTATAACAAATTTAATGTCCTCCGATTCCCTATCTCTCATATATGTTCCTATATATTTCCCATTTGCATATACGGTGGCACGGTCATGCAAACCGTCAATGCGCAAATAGCGTACACGACTGTCAGTATATTTTAAGTTGGTTCTATACAAAATAAATCCGTAATCCTGGTCCAAATCCTCCATACATACAACATTTGGCGACTCAACCTTTTTTTCTGCCAAGACATCTATGTTTTCAAACAAATCTGCTGTTTCTGTCAACGGAACATTTCCTATCTTTTGAGCCCTATAATTGAATTCTGTCTTTTTATACTCTTTTCCAAGATGTTTCGCCAATGCTTTTTTGCAAAGCTCATATTTTTCGGTAGGTGTGCCATACTCTGTGACCAGTGCATCAACGTCATAACTTGTGGCAAAAGGGATATATCGGTTTTTGGCCCCGGGAACATCCGCTCTGTATACACCTTCCAAAGCTCCGTTTTGAAATCCGAAATTGGTCCCTCCGCAAAACATATAAAAATTTACATAACAACCTAATTCCAACGCTTTTTCATATGCTCTCAAAACTTCCTGTGGAGTTTGCCGCTTAAACACACCTCCCCATTGAATTGCACATCCTGGCCAGAATTCTGTGGCAAATGGAGGTTTGTCCGGTTGTTGCGCTCTCAGCCTGTAAATATTTTCTTTACTCTCTGTCTTAAAATCAATTCCGGCCCACCACTGTGGTAACGTGCCATGCTGCAGTTTGAATGCATCAACACCGTTTGCAGTATAAAAAGGTACATCAACGCCGTTTTCCATTAAAATTTGACCTATCATTTCAAGATATTGCGTATCCGTCCCAAAACTTCCGTATTCGTTTTCTATAGCTACCGCAATGATGGGTCCTCCGTTAGTCGAAAGATACGGAACGAAAATCTCACATAAAACAGACAGATACTCTCTTACATGCCGCATAAATTTTTCGTCCCGGCTTCTAATACAAATATCTCTTTCCTTTAGCAGCCATGAAGGCAATCCACCAAAATCCAATTCCGAGCATATATATACTGACGGTCTCAGCAATACTTTTAGCCCAATCTCATTACACAAAGATAAAAAGGCTCCTAAATCAAGTATACCTTCAAAACAAAACTCTCCTTTTCTAGGTTCGTGCAAGTTCCAAGGAACATAGGTTTGAACCGCTGTCAAGCCAAATTCCTTCGCTAATTCCAGCCTTCTTCTCCATCCGCCGGGGAATATCCTAAAATAGTGTATGTCCCCTGACGCAAGGTAAAATGGTTTACCGTCAAGTGTTAAGCCGTCTTTATGTATTTGCAGCATAATTCATTCCTCCAAATTTTATTTGATTTTCAGGACCTGCCAAACAAGTCCACTCTCCATAGCAAAAATATTTATCTCTATTTCCGTCATAATCCCTTACATTTGTAATGCCTACCGTACGGGATTTGAAATAGCTATCCGTTGCCGTATTCATATAGATTTCCATAACATGCCCAGCAGGAAGGGACGGGAATTGTCTCGGCATAACGTTTTTTAACAGAAAATCAACTTTAAATAAAAATGCAATCCCTGTAATCCTTTAATAAATTACAGGGATTTATTCGAATTTTTGAACGTTCAAGCCTATTGCACGGTTATATAATCCTTTTCACACAACGGTATCATTTGAGTATAGTTTGACCAAACAAATACCTTCACCATTGCCGTTTCATCAGGCATGGAAGCCTTCAGGTTATCTAACGTAGCATCCTTATCAATTGCTTTAACGTCACTCAGCTTAAGTTGTATCAACTTATTATTTGCATCATAGAAGGCCAATCCTATACAATAGGTTAATCCTTCTATATCATAGTTTTTAATAGATACTTCACCGGATATCAAAGAATCACCTTCCTTATGAAGAAGTACGGCCGAATCCAACCATGAATAGCTTGCCGTCGCTTCGGTTATGCTGTCGGTGACCGTTTGATTCCCCAAGTACATTCCAATGTTATAATCCTCTGCATCACCTAAAAACTTAAAAGTAAATGCATACGATCCATCACTGTTTACCGATTTTTGATCAATATATCCAATGGCATCTTTAGCTAATGGGTTAGAATCGCTTTTATACATTACCAAGGTCACTTGTTCTCCGGCAAAGACTCTGTGTAACTGCCCTTTCACAAGAATCCTGCCTGTTGCTTGGTCTTTGTATCTTGCTGTTTTTATTTTCATCCCTTCATCCTCTATAAGACTTTTGGGAACATAAAACCTTCCCATGGAATATACGGCAACTTTTCCATCTAAATCAAAAGGTCTACCTTGTACTATTGCAACCGATTGATTGGCTTTAACACGGATATCTTTATCCTTAAAAGTAAAGGTATTATTCTTTGGATTAAAAGTACCTAAATCGGTTACATCCACAAACAATTCCTCGGTAGCTGCATCTAAGTCCAATCCCATTAAATCGGCAAGATATGGTGCAATTTCCGTATTATCTATAACCAATTTTCTGTTATCCGATGTATCACCGGGCGTCTCCGATAAATTTTTAGGTGGTTTTATTCCCTCCGGTGCATACATCCAGACAGGACATCTTCGATTAGTATGCCCTCCGGTTGTCCACGAAATACCATATAAACTCTCCTCTTCCTTTGTGATGTTTTCACCACCTTTAACTTTTGCTACTGCATCCGCATAATCACTCCAATTCGGATTACCGCCAACATCATCAGCATTAGGAAGATTCAAGCCACCGGTATCATGGTCCGGCGCTGCTATAACAATTGTGTCTTTTCTGCCTTTTGCATAATCCAATGCTACTTTGAATGCCTCATCAAAAGCGATATATTCACTTACAGCATTCAATATATTATTGCTGTGCCCTCCACTGTCAACTTTACTGCCTTCCACCATTAAGAAAAATCCTTTGTCACTGCCGTCTAACGCACGGATTGCCGCAGCTGTCATTTGTGCCAGGGTGGGTTCAGTGGTTAATTCAATATCAAGGGGAATACTTGACTTATGATGATTTCCCCAAATTTTTGTGCCTGGAGTAACCTTCTCTAAATCTTCTCTGCTTTCTGTAATGGTATACCCTCGCTTGACCGCTTCATCAATGGATCCCCATTGAGAACCAAATCCTACCCCTAAAACAACATCCAAGCCTTGATTGACAATTTGTTCAGACAAAATTGCAGTATTTTCTCTTGATTCATTGTGAGCGGTAAATGCCGCCGGCGTAGCATGTGACCAATGATAGGTTGCTACAATTCCTGTCCTTTTTCCTGCTAATTGGGCAGCCTCTAAAAGTGTGGCATGAGGTCTTCCTGAAGGGTCTATGCCTATGTAACCGTTATTGGTTTTGTAACCCGATGACAATGCCGTTCCGGCTGCCGCGGAATCGGTCACCGCATTATTTGCAGAATGGGTAGTTTCGGTTCCGATTAAATAATCTTTTAAATACATATATGTGTCGGTAATTTTTGTCGAATTAGGATATAACCCTTCATTAAATCCACCCGCTTCTTTTACGGCTTTAGCAAAATCATAAAGTGCAAATCCACCACCGTCGGGAATCATAAAAATAACATTTTTAATTTTGGGCGTGTCTTCTGCCGATACAAAGTACGTCGAATTTGCAACAATGGACAAGGAAAGTATGGTAATTACCAATAATAAACGAACTCTTTTTTTCATGTTTTTTTACATCCTTTCTATTTTAAATTTTGTTGAATCAAACATTGAATTGATTAATCAAAGTAAGTACCTTAAAAACAAAAGGTTATTTTTTATTTGAGCACCTCCTCTGAAACCTTCAACCTGATTATATGATTGCTCTACAGCAAAATAAATGGGACAAAAGTGTTTTATTTTGTAATATTGTAGCCATATTCTTATATGGTTTGCCGTCATATATCTTTTCCCTGCATGAATTTCATTACTCTGCTTGAAATAAGGTTATCTAAATTCCACCTCGTTTTCCACTTCCGGGTCAAACATAAAATGACACATTTTTGCATCTTCCAAAGATTTAATTTGTTTGCCTTGATAAGTTACATTGTCAAATACAACATTCTCCAGCGTAATCTTATAATTATCAGGATTGTCTACATCGTAGTACGTACCTAATCCATAGGATACTCCACCGGTATGCTTCCTCATGATATTGTAAAAATAACTGGGCACACTGTTTTTGCCGTTATATTCAACGTTTTGAAACGTTATATTCCGAATGATGACCCCTGTTGGCGGACTGTCTCCGTCATAATAGTATGATGGATTGTAAAAGTATCCTATGCATAAAAAGTTCTCATCCGATTCTTCCACCCGCACGTTTTTATAGGTAACGTTTTCCACCAAGGCATTTCCGGAATGATGAATGGAAAGAGCTGCACGCCAATTCTTGGTATTTTTAGTCTCCCGATGAATAACATCAACATTTTCACAGAGGATATCACCAACCCGGCCCCATCCGTTCATTTCATAACCAAGTTCTATTCCGTTGCCGCCTTTCATGGTCCATATGACTAAATTTCTCATCACTATATTCTCTGCTTTTTCATACCCTTTCCTGGTTTTTACACAAAGACCGTCATCTTGGTTTTTTACAAAATAGCCGTCTACCAAAACATTGCTGGTTCCTATAAAATTGATGCCGTCGGAACCGGTTTCACTGGCAATTTCCTTGAAATCTTTTATAACTACGTCATTGCAGCCATAAAGCGGCAAGTGCCATCCAGCCGGCTGTGGAAACACAGGACCTTGAATATAAATTTTATTTGAATTATACCCTGTTAGCGGACCTCCTGTTCTTGAAAAAACAATTCCCGTACCGATTAATTTGACATCGTAATTATCAACCATCCGCATAGTGGAAAATAATACCACATTATGCCCAAGATATACGGTCATCCCGTCACGGAATAAAATATTATCAATTTCATAAACATCTTCCCGGTCAAGGAACACTACATTGGGGTCATTTTCATCCGGCCTTTCGATGGGTTCGGATAAAAACACCAAAAGTGGACGATTCAAGTCCTCATTAATCTCAACACTTAACCGATCGCCTGGGCTTGCATAAAACGTTATTACATTTTCATGAACCGTATATTGAATATTTTTGCTAACGGGTCTTATATCCACCTTTTCTATGACGCCATTATATTCAACATCAACTTTTACCGTATCCTGAGGACATTGATATTGAACAAAATCCGCACTGCATGCCACAAAAACCTCTTGAGCTTCATCATTGATTTTCACTTTATAAGGCGATTTTCCTCTGCCTGTTGCAAGCAAATTGACCGGGTCATATATTTTTATGATGGATGTTTTCTCATCCCATGACATTTTAAATCCTACCGAACGAACCAGATCTCTAATGGGAATCATGATTTTGCTGCCCTCATAATAAGGTGCAACATCCATGTTTATTTGCTGTCCGTTTTTAATATAGTACTTTTGGCCGGCTGTGAATTGAACGCAGTGATCATCCAATGTAAACGTCACGGAACCTTTTAAATAATCCTGGGTCTGAGTAACCGGTAATAACTCTTCTGCCATTTTAGAGGATACAAATACGGTATTATATTCACTGTTAAACAAAACTTCTTTGGTTTCGGGATTGTACCGTTTATCATTTACCGTAATAATTCTGTGTTGTCCCGTTTGTTCAATCAACCTTAAAGGTGTTTGACTTGTTTTCTTCCAAATAAAGCTTTCAATGTTCCAACCATCTTGTAAAGCAACATCGGATAACAAGGTAACGAATATATCCATTTCTTTTCCAACCTCTAGCCTCAAGTTATCCTGCACAGCAATATCCATTAACATATTATTGGAATCTTTTACTGCAACGGCACCAAACAATTCTACATCATGATTATAATAATCATTTCGTACGGTAGCATTCAAAATTACCGTGCGTTCCTTTTTTATAATTTCTTTCTTCGTCATATACACATAGCTGTCAAACTTCCTATCATCTTCATAAGCCTCAATCTCCCGAATCCGAAATCCACCGTTATTATTGCTGTCAATTCCTCTGGCTATAGAAATTCTTATTTTTTGCGGCTTTATGGCATTCATATAAAATATGTCATAATTATAATCATCGTAGCTGATTGTCTTATGTTCAAAAATATTTGCAATTTCCCAAACTTCTTCACCGTTCTTTAAATAGGAGATTGTAACGGCATCCGGATCAATGATTTGGTTTAACCGTCCGCCACTTGAATATCCCGAAACAATACAAATTTTATTTAAAACCTGGTTGCCGTCCAACTCATATTCAACATAAGGTGTTTCGGCAAGCATCCCCGGCTTCGCAACACACCATTTATGAATACTGTCATGTTCACTGATATAGCCGTCAGTTAGAATGTCACCTATCTTGAATAAACCGATACTTTCTTTTGTATCAGTAACTGAAAAACCAATATCAGAGTATTGAGCTATTAAAGAATACTTGGGACTTGCCGACAAAGGGTAAAAATCTGTTGCCGATTTTCCATATAATAGGCTGTTGCTATATGGTTTGTTATATGCCGCGATTTCCATAATTCGAAAGTTTTTTTGCTCGCGCCCCACGGCATATCCCTCTCCGGGCCATATCCTTATACGTTTTGCCGTAATATGTTTAAAATAGACCGAAAGAATTTGTACAGGCGCTTTTATCATTGCATTAACTTGCTCGGAATG
>ENA-OWOZ01000507-OWOZ01000507.1-bioreactor-metagenome-genome-assembly--contig:-NODE-507-length-48729-cov-7.499178_pt1 | contig 48729 bp, 41 predicted proteins | sample MGYA00238140_ERZ651804 | MGnify/ENA primary metagenome ERZ651804 (study PRJEB26910, sample SAMN07631232) | bioreactor metagenome | isolation source: Switchgrass digestor | place: USA: Dartmouth...
GCCTTCCTGTGCGACGCCTACGACGAGGAGACCCTCGAGGGCGGCGACGTGCGCGTGGTGCTCCGCCTGCATCCGGCGCTGGCGCCCTTCAAGGCGGCGGTGCTGCCCCTGCAGAAGAACAAGCTGGGCGACAAGGCCAGGGAAGTGCACGCACAGCTCTCCAAACACTTCATGGTGGACTACGACGAGACCCAGTCCATCGGCAAGCGCTACCGCAGGCAGGACGAGATCGGCACGCCCTTCTGCATCACCGTGGACTTCGACACGCTGGAGGACAACACCGTCACCGTGCGCGACCGCGACTCCATGGCGCAGATCCGCATGCCCATCGACGAGCTGGCCGCCTACATCCAGAGCAAGTGCGAGTTCTGATTCCCCAAAACGCGAAAAGGCAGGATGCATTCCTGCCTTTTTCGTTTGCAGCCGTCACGGCGCGCTTTTTTCTTCCTCGGCGATGCGCTTGAGGCAAACCTCCAGCGCCTCGCCTTCGGCGGCGATGTCTGGCGTCGTGCCCACGAGGGAGCTGCAGGCGCCGTCATCGCCAATGTGCGCCACGTCCTCCAGGAATACCACCAGCCCGCTGTTCGGCAAAGAAAAAACGACGGGCTGGCTGCTCAGGCCGCCGCCGCCTTGGGTCCTTGCGCCCACCAGCGTGGCGAGCTTCGCGGTCTTGCACAAAATCACGAAGTCCTCCGCCGCGGAGTACACCCAGCCGTCCACCAGCGCCCATGTTTTGCCCATAAAGCGCTTCTCCCCCGGCGACAGGGTGACGGATTTTGCGACCACCACCGAAAACCTTTGGCGCAGTTCTTCCGCAAGGGAGCTTTCGGGCGCGCCGTCCGGGGCATGTTGCAGCTCCTCCGGGTTCCAGCCCCGCAAAAAGCGCGTCAGCGGGCCGCAGAGGGACACGCTGACTGCCGAAACCTCCATCGGTTCCGGCACCGGAAAGGGCAGCACCCCCTCCAGCAGGACCTTGGAGTTGCCGCCGCCGTTGCCCCTCATGTCGATGATCAGATGTCCCGCGCCGGGGCAGTGTTCCATCAACGCTTTCAGCCGCAATATGGCCCTTTTCGCCTGTTCTCCGGCAAACTGCACCGTTGGGATGCGGAGGACGGGGATGCCGCCATGGCATGTCAGCGCAATGCCCATGTCCGTGCGCCCGGTCACGTTTGAACCGCTTTCGATCGTTTGGAAAACCTGTTCCAGACAGGCGTACGCCTCCCGCGCCTTCTGCGTTTGCAGCACCTGCGGCATGCCGGCGTTCGGCGCGCCGGAACCCGTGTTGACGTTTTGCCCGTACTCCAAAGCGTCCCTCAGGTAATCGACGGCATCCGGCGTCAGCGCGTTCAAATGCCCGCGGCCCGAGAGCCTTCCGAGGCTCTCCCGGAGCAGGCGCCAGAACGCGTGCAGCTCAAAGTACGGCTTTCCGAAAGCAGCTCCCGCACGGAAAGGGCGTTTTGCCGCACGTCCGCAAACGTAAACCCGGGGTGTTCCGCATGGCCGTCCACCAGCTTCAAAAAGGCGCGTTTTCGAGAAGCATCGCCCACATGCAGTCAAAGTCCGCGACGGCCTGCTCCCGGGTGACGTACAGCCTGCCGTCTTCGCCGCCCGTTGGATGCTCCCACATGACGCAGTCCGGAATGCGGTACACGTCCGGCAAATCCACGGGCGCAAACGCCCGCTCCGCCCCGCAGGCGGAAAAGGCGAGCATCAGGCAGGCAAGCAAAAAAGCGGCAGCCTTTTCACGGCGAAGCCTCCCCCAAGAACGTCACCTTCCGAACATCCGCGTCAACTGGGCGACGCGTTCGGCGAGCTCCATGGTGTATTCGCCGCGTTTCAGCCGGAACTGCCAGTTGCCCTGCGGAACGCCCGGGCGGTTGACGCGGCCCTCCTCCCCCAGGCCCAGGTAGTCCTGCATCTGCGCCACGAACAGGTCCGCCACCGAGCCCATGCCGCCCCGTATGAGCCCCCAGCAAAAGCCCTCCTGTTCCGAAAGGCCGAGGTAGCGCGCGGCGAAGTCCCTGTCCTGCGGGTTGAGGCTGTCGAACCACGCCCGCGCGGGAGGATTGTCGTGGGTGCCGGTGCAGCAGGCGCAGTTTCTGGGGTACTTGTGGGGCAGATAGTCCGAATCGCCCTTCGCGTCAAAGGCGAACTGCAGCACCTTCATGCCCATGAAGCCTGCGTACTCCCGCAGTTCGTGCACTTCAGGGGTCAGAAAGCCCAAATCCTCGGCGATGAAGCCGGTGCCGGGGAAGGTTTGCTTCAGCCTGTCGATAAACGCCTTTCCGGGGCCGGGTTTCCACGTGCCCTCCTTCGCGTTTTGCGCGCCGAAAGGCACGGCGTAATAATCGCAAAAACCGCGGAAATGGTCCAGCCGTACCACGTCAAAAAGGCCCGCCGCCGCGGCGGCGCGCTCCATCCACCACGCATAGCCGGTTTTCTGCAGATAATCCCAGTCATAAAGCGGGTTGCCCCAGAGCTGGCCGTCCCCGCTGAAGGCGTCCGGCGGCACGCCCGCCACCATCAGGGGATTTCCCTCGCCGTCCAGCTGGAAAACCTCGCGGTTCGCCCACACGTCCGCCGAGTCCAGCGGCACGTAGATCGGCAGGTCGCCGATGACGCCGATACCCAAGCGGCGAAGGCAGTTGCGCAGTTCCCGCCACTGTTCAAAGAACAGGTACTGCAGAAAACCGTAAAACCGCACCCGGTTTAAGAGCATCTCCGCGTAAGCCCTGACGGCCTTTGGCTTTCGCAGGCGGATGTCCGCGTCCGGCCACATGGTCCACGGGGCGTTTGCGAAATGGTCCTTCAGCGCCATGAAGAGCGCGTAGTCGAATGCCCTCGGGCGGCAGGCAAAAAAGGCGTCCACCTTTTCCTGTTCCGCAAACCGCTCAAAGGCTTTTTGCAGCAGTGGGAAGCGGTTTTCGTAGACCTTGCCGTAATCCACCCGTCGGCAGTCGGCTCCCCAGTCCGCCCCCTCGATTTCCGCGCGGGTGAGAAGGCCCTGTTCTGCCAGAGTGTCCAGATCGATGAAATAGGGGTTTCCCGCAAAGGAGGAAAAGCTCTGGTAGGGCGAATCGCCGTACCCCGTGGGGCCTATGGGCAGAATCTGCCAGTAACGCTGGCCGGCCGCCGCCAAAAAGGCGGCAAAGTCATGGGCCGCTTGTCCGAGCGTGCCGATCCCGTGCGGGGAGGGCAGGGAAAAAATGGGCAGGATGATCCCGCTGCTTCGACGCATGTGTCCTTCAGCCGCAGATGATTGCGGCTCCCCTTTCGCGCTGTTCGATCTTCCGCACCGTTTCGCCCTTGCGTAGCCTGCTGGGCAGCACCAGGTGCCGCCCGCCGCCGGAGCGGAGCATGGAAAAGAGCAGCTGTGCGCCCTCCTCCCCCAGCCGGTCGGCGGGCTGCTCCAGCGTGGTCAGTTCAGGAAGAGTATACTTCGTGAAGGGCAGGCCGTCCATCCCCATGACGGAGAGGTCCTGGGGCACGCGGATGCCCCGGTCCGCCGCCGCCCGGATGGCGGCGATGGCATAATAGTCGGTGACGGCAAACAGCGCCGTGAAATCCCTGCGGCGGTCGAAGAGCCGGATGGCGGCATCGTAGGCGTCCTCGATGGCAAAGCTGCCGCCGTACTCCATCAGTCCCTCGTCCACGGCCAGCCCCGCCCGCTTCAGGCCCGCCTCGTAGCCTGTTCTTCGCAGGTCGCCGATGGACCTGTCCCCCTGCACCGCCAGCAGCGCCGCGATGCGCCGGTGGCCGTTTCGCACGAGGTGGCGCACCGCCCGCTCCGCCTCGGCGGCGTCGTCGATGGTGACGGAGGCGTAGGCCTTACGGTCCAGCGTGCCGCAGAGGTTCGAGTACGCGACGCAGACGAAGGGCACCCCCAGCATCCTCGCGTCCTCCTCGGAGTAATCCGTCCTTCCGCCCAGCAGCAGCACGCCCAGCGCCTTGTGCTCCGCCACCAGCACGGCGGCGGCGCGCATCTCGTCCTCTTCGGCGTCAATGGAGCGGATCACCGTGGAGCACCCCTTTTCGCGGATGCGCTTTTCGGCGCAGGACACGATCCGCCCGAAGAAGGGGTTCCCCTTCCCCCGCACGACGATGACCACGCTGTCCGCGCCCGTTCTGGCCAGGTTCCTGGCGGAGCTGTTGGGCACATAGCCCAGCTTCTGCGCCGCCGCCAGCACCTTTTCCCGGGTGGAGGGGCTGACGTCCGGCCTGTTGTTCAGCGCGCGGGACACCGTGCTGATCGCCACGCCGCAATAGGCCGCCACTGTCCTGATATCCACCTTCTGCATCGGAAACCCCTTTGCGTCAAACCGTCAAGAACCCGTCCGTCAAGGACATCGTGTAATAAGACGTTCGGAAACGTGTCGAAAAACACGGCTTGATTATACCCTCTTTTCAAAAAAGCGTCAATTAACGCCATGCCGCGCCACGTTCCGATGTGCTACAATGTTAAAAAAAGAAAGGAATCCCCATGATACTTCCGGACAGCGCCGCATGCAGCCGCATCCTGTCGGAATGCGGCACGCCGGAGCGGGTGGTGCGCCACTGCGCCGCCGTGGCGGAATACGCCCGTTCCCTCGTCAAAAGACTGAACGCCGCGGGCTGCGATCTGGATCTGGAACTGCTCCACGCCGCGGCGCTGCTGCACGACTGCAGGCGCTCCCAGCCGAACCACGCCGAAGCGGCTGCGGCATACCTCGCGGCTTTGGGTTACGGGGAACTGGCGAAGCTCGTCGCCGTCCATCACGACCTTAAAGAACCGATCCGGCTGGACGAAGCGGCCATCCTCTATTACGCGGACAAGCGCGTCCAACAGGACAGGCTCGTCACCCTGAAAGAGCGCTTTGCGGCTTCCCTTCCTAATTGCGCCGGCGAACAGGCAAAAGCCGCCCACGAAAGGCGGCACAGGGCGGCTCTGGCGGTGGAGCGGCTGATCGAACAGGCCCTTGGCACTAAAGATTTCTGAAAAAGGCGGCGATTTTCGCCATTTCGCCTTCCCAGTTGGTGGCGCGCACCGTGCGGCAGCCCTCCGCGGCGATTTCCCTGTACAGCTCCGGGTCCAGCCCGCGCTCGAAGGCCTTCATCAGGGGCGTCACCGCCGCCTGCGCCATCAGGCAGTTTTCCCCGTCCTTAAGCAGCCACAGATTCGCTTCGTTGTCATTGACGATGGGCACGCAGCCGCAGGCCATGGCCTCAAAGGGCAGGTAGGAAGGGTGCTTGGTGAGCATGAAGCTGACCACGAAGTGGAAGGAAGCGTAAAAGTCCGGCAGGTTCTCGTAGGGAACCACGCCGGCGAAGTCACAGCACCCCTCAAAGAGCGCCTTCTCCCCTTCGGAAAGCGACCCGCCGGCGCAGACCAGCTCCACGCCCTCCCGGTATTTCCGCTTCAGCGCCTTCGCGAAGGCCACGCAGAGGGAAAAGGCGTTCCTCGGCGCGTCCGGCCGGGCGTAGAACAGCACGCGGTACGGCGGCCTGAGCTCCTTTTCGCAAAAGGCGTAGCGCTCGTCGCAGGCGGGGGTGAAGTAGGCGGACTTGCCGGGCACCGGGTAGATGCGCTCCACGTATGCCAGCAGCCCCGGCGTGTTGAACAGCCGGGAAAAGGGCATGCGCAGCGCGTTTTCCGCCAGCGCGTATTCGGTGCCCGCCGGATAGAACGCCGGCTCAAAGTCCTGCACCAGCAGGACTTTTTTCGTCACGTCCCGCATGCGCAAAAGGTGGTAGGCGGAGGGCCAGAACGTCGCCACGGCGATGTCCGCCCCCGGCAGCGCGTCCCAGTCGCCGGAGAAGGCGAAAAAGTCCTCCTTTCTGAGGTTGGGGAAATACTGCGAAATCCGCTCCCACTGGGGCGAAATGTCGAACGCCGGGTCGTCGTATATGACGATTTTCGAGGCGAAGCCGTATGTTTGCAGCATGTCCGCCATGCGCAGCACGGTGAACACCCCGCCGAAGGGGTGGGAAAACCTGCACAGCAGCCAGCGGATGCGGTCGCCGCCCCCTTCAGAGAACAGCAGCCTTCGGGAAAAGGCCACGTCCTCCTCGTCGATGTCACACCAGCGCAGCAGGGCCTCTTCCCGCTTTGCCCGCTCCACGGCGGGGTCCTTGAGCATCCTTTTGAGCAGTTCCTTCATGACCTGATCCTCGGCAGCCTGCTGTAATAGTCGTAGTTGGCGCTGAAGTACGGGTCCCCGTCCGGCAGGTAGGGCGCGTAGGCCTCTTTGCTCAGCGCGAAGTCGCCCTCGGGGATGGGTCTGTCCTTCCGCGTCGCGCTTTCGAGGTGCTGCAGGCAGGCAAAGGGCGTGTAGACGTTCACAAAGCCCAGCGAAAGCAGCCGCAGGCAGAGTTCCACGTCCGACCCGCAGAGGGTGAAGCGCTCGTCGAACCCGCCGGCGGCGTCGAACTTGCACTTTTCCACCATCATGCAGGCGCCGGTGACGGCGGAGACGTTGCGCACCGTGTTCACGATGTGGCTGGCGGCGAAGCGCCCGCCGCCGTCCGCCGGGAGCCCGGCGCACACGTGGTCCGCCCAGCCGTTCATGCCCACCACCACCCCGGCGTGCTGGACGGTGCCGTCCGCATACAGCAGCTTTGCCCCCACCGCGCCCACCGAGGGGCGCATCGCGTGCTCAGCCATGGCGGTCAGCCAGCCTTCCTCCGCCGCGCGCACGTCGTTGTTCAAAAAGAGCAGCACGTCCCCCGTCGCCTGCCGCGCGCCCAGGTTGTTGGCGGCGGAGTAGTTGAAGGGCCCTTCCAGGCGCAGCACCCTCGCCCTGCCGGACTGTTCCAGCGCCTCGTAACAGTCAAAGGTCTCCCGCTCGGCTGAGCCGTTTTCCACCACGAGAACCTCCAGCTCGAACCCCTCCTTCGTGTCAAACAGGGACTGCACGCAGTGTTGCAGCATGTCCGAAGCGTCCCTGTTGGGGATGATGACGGAGATTCCGGGCTGTTTTGCGAAGGGGTACCGCACGCGGTAGCTGTGCTGGAACATGCCCTGCTCGGCGCGGGCCTTTTCGTTTTCCCGCCGGGCCGCCCATTCCACGGCTTTGAGCCCGGCTTCGTTGGCGTAGGACTTCACAGCGCCGTTTCCCGCCACCGAGCCCTTGTGCGCCCGCCAGTGGTACAGCACCTTCGGAATGTGCACGATCCCGCCCGCGAGTCCGGTGGCCCGCAGCGCCAGGTCGTGGTCCTGGCTTCCGTCGTACCCCGGCCGCATGCCCCCGCATGTTTCGTAAAGCTCCCGCGTCATCGCCATCAGGTGGGTGATGTAGTTGTAGCTTTTCAGCGTGTCCGGGCTCCAGTCCGGCTTGAAGTGCGGGTCGAACCTGCCGTGGTGGTCCACCTTGTCCTCGTCGGAATAGAAGAAGTCCGCCTCCGGGTGCTCGTTGACCGCTTTCGCCAGCTCGAAGGCCGCGAAGGGGGCGAGCATGTCGTCGTGGTCCAAAAAGGCGAGTATCTCCCCGCGGGCGGCGCCTGCGGCCGCCGCGGTGTTCAGCGCGATGCCGAGGTTCTCCGGCAGGCGCAGGTACTGGATGCGCCCGTCGGACACCGAAAGCTCCTGCAAAACCCTTAAGGGCTCCTCCTCGTCCGACGCGTCGGCGATGACCAGCTCCCAGTTGGGGTAGGTCTGGTCGAGGACGCTCTGCACCATGGCCTTCGCAAAGGCGGGTTTGGTGTTGTACGCCGGGCAGAGGAAGCTGATGCGCGGCATGTTCAAAAAGCAGGTCTTCCGCTGCAGGGCGAGCTCGGCCTTCGTCGGCTCGTATTTCTGGATGAACGCGGCGTACCCCCCGCCGCCGGAACCGTATTTGAGTTTTCTCCACGCCTTTTGGGCAGTCCTGACGAGGCCTTCGTTCTGCAGGCAGCGCCATGCCTTTGTGATGTCCCGTAGTTCCATGCCGTCCTCCCCGTTAAAGCGCGTCCGCGAACTGCGGCCGCAGCCGCTTGAATAAAAACGCCGCAGCCGCCCAGACGGCGCCGGTCACCAGCCAGAAGTAAAGCCCCCAGGCCGGCCTTTGCCAGAACCACACGCCGCCGAGGAAGCTGTCCCTGTACCCCTGCACCACGTAAAACACGGGGTTGAACTTCAGCGCGCGGACGATGTTTTCCGCGAAGAGCGCCGGCGACCAGGCCACGGGCGTAATCCAGAACCCCACCTGCAGCGCGATGGCGACGGTGTTGACGACGTCCCTGAAAAAGGGCGACACCGCCGCGCACAGCACCCCCAGCCCCAGGGCGAGGGCGAAGGTGCAGAGCGAGTAATACACCGCCTGCAGGGCGTACGCCGTCAGCGGCTCGCCGCAGAGCAGCACCGTGACGACCAGCAGGGCAAAAAAAATAGCGTGCACGAACAGCGCGCTCACCGCCCGCACCGGCGGCAGCAGCTCCACCGGAAAGCGGGTTTTCTTCACCAGCGGCGCGTAGGAAAACAGCGCCCCCGTCGCCCCGCTCCACACCTCCGAAAAGAACAGCCAGGGCACCATGCCGCAGAGCAGCCACAGCACATAGGGCACGCCGGATACCGGCGCGCTTTTGAACCCCACGGAAAACACGAACACGTAAACCAGAATGGTCACCAGCGGCTGCAAAAACGCCCACACGGCGCCCAGCGCCGTGCCGGCATATCTGGACTTGAAGTCCGACGCCGCCATGGGAAACAGCAGATCGCGCAAGGCTTTCGCACCTCCGCCTTTAGTATTCCATCCGGGCGGGTTTTGTTTCACGCCGCCGCTGTCAGCACTCGTTTCCGTTGAGTGCTAAATCTTTCTTGAAAATCCCTTTTTGCCAATGTACAATAGGCTCTAGCAGTTCTACCAAGGAGGTTCAGTCAATGTCCGCTGTTGATGCAAAAGTCAGAGAGATTTCCATCAACGCACAGAACATGATGCCCATCATCAAGAAATGGCTGTACAGCGACAAGGACATTTTCGTCCGCGAGCTGATCGCCAACGGCGTTGACGCCATCACCAAGCACAAGCGGCTGACCGCCGCCGGCGAGGCGGAGTACGACCCCGCCCCGTACTACGTGCAGGTCGCCATTGACTTTGAGCATAAAACATTGCGCGTTTCGGACAACGGCCTGGGCATGACCGCGGACGAGGCGGAGCGGTACCTGGGCGAGGTGGCGTTCTCCGGCGCCGCGGAGTTTGCCAAAAAGTACGAGCAGAAGGGGGACGACGCCATCATCGGCCACTTCGGGCTGGGCTTTTATTCCGCCTTCATGGTGGCGAGCCGCGTGGTGGTGGAAAGCCGGTCCTTCCTGCCCGACGCCGCCCCCGTGCGCTGGGAGAGCGACGGCGTTTCGGAGTTCACCGTTGCGGAAGGAAGCCGCGAAAGCCGCGGCACCGACGTCATCCTCTACCTCAACGAGGAGGACCAGGAGTTCCTCTCCGGCGAAAAGCTGACGGACATCATCAAAAAGTACTGCTCCTTCCTGCCCGTGCCCATTTACCTGCTCGACCCCGTGGCGGAAAAGGAGCGGGAGGAAGCCCGAAAGGAAGCGGAAAAGCAAGCCGAGGAGGAAAAGAAGGAGCACGGGCGCGCCTGCGGGCACGACCACGAGGAGGGCGAATGCGCCTGCGAACACGGCCATGGGGGCGAAGCGGGTGAGGCAGGCGCGGATGCCGGTACTGCCACGGACGACGGCGCGGCGGGTGAACAGCCCTATTACGGCCGCCAGCTGAACAACACCTCCCCCCTGTGGTTGAAAAACCCCAGGGACTGCACCGACGCAGACTATAAGGCCTTTTATCGCTCGGTGTTCCAGACCTTTGACGAGCCGCTGTTCTGGCTGCACCTGAACGTGGACTACCCCTTCAACCTCAAGGGCATTTTGTACTTCCCCAAGCTCCGGCCGGATCTGGGCATCGAGGGGCAGATCAAGCTGTACAGCAACCAGGTGTTCGTGGCGGACAACATCAAGGAGGTCATCCCCGAGTTTCTGATGCTGCTGCGCGGCGTCATCGACTGCCCGGATTTGCCGCTGAACGTGTCCCGCTCCATGCTGCAGAACGACGGCACCGTGAAAAAGGTGCAGAACCACATCACCAAGAAGACCGCGGAGCGGCTGAACCAGCTCTTTGCGGACGAACGGGAGACCTACGAGAAAAACTGGAACGACATCGCGCCCTTTGTGCGCTACGGCGCCGTGCGGGACCAGAAGTTCTTCGAGATGGTGGAGGGCTCGCTGCTCTTTGAAAAGCTGGACGGCACTTTCTGCACCCTGGAGCAGCTCAAGGAGCAGGCGAAGAACGAGGGCGGCCGCATCTTCTACGTGACGGACAAACGCAGCCAGTCCTTCTACATCGACCTGTTCAGGGAGCACGGCCAGAGCGCCATCCTGATGGGCGGCCCGGTGGACGAGGTGTTCATCAACTTCCTCGAATACTCCCAGACGGGCCTTTCCTTCGCCCGCATCGACGCGGACGTGGCCCAGTCCGTCAAAGGCCAGTACGAGGACATGCCGGAACTCGCCCCCCTTGAATCGCTCATGCGCAAAGCCGCCGGCGACGACAGGCTCACCGTGATGGTAGAGCCCCTCAAGAACGAGGAGCTGCTCGCCATGCTGGTGATGGACGAGCAGAGCAGAAGGTTTTACGACCTGGCGATGCAGTACGGCAGCAGCATGCCCGCGATTCCGCCCTCTGCGAAGCTGGTGCTCAACGGCGCGAGCCCCGTCATCAAACAGCTGGCGAAAGAAACGGACGAGGAAAAGGCGAACCTCATCGCGGCGTACGTGTACGACTTAGCGCTGTTGGGCTCCGGCCGCATGGACGAGGAGCAGACGAAGGGCTTTTTCAAACGCGCCTCGAAGGTACTCTCCCTGCTTGCGCAAAAAGCCGAGTAAAGCGAGGGCGGCGGGGCGCCTCCCGCCGCCTTTCTGCGCGCGCAGACGGCTTCTTCCGGAAGGATCTGGGCTAACATTCGCATCCCTTTTCTTGCTTTGTGTGCAGCCAGGCATTACAATAAAACAGGAAAGAGGGTGCTTTTTTTCACCGTTTATTCTATCGACGGAGGTCACACAGATGTCCATACTCTCCGGCATTCGCACCAGAAGGATGAGGAAATGCGTGTTTTGCGGGAACGCCGCCATCGGGCCCAGCGGGATCTGCGTTTCCTGCCTGGACCGACTCCCCAGAACCCCGGACAATTCCCGCGCCATCGAAGGGGTTGACAGGCTGGTCTCCGCATTTGAGTACAGGGAGCCCCTGCGCACCCTGATCCACGCCTTCAAGGACGACAGGCACATGAGCGCCGCCCGCTTTTTGGCGCGGGCGATGGCAAGACTGGACGATTTCCCCATGGACTGCGTGCTGGTGGGTGTGCCGCTGCACGAGCAGCGCCTGAAGGAGCGAGGCTTCTGCCAGACGGACATCCTCTGTGCCGAGCTGAGCAGGCTCACCGGCCGCCAGTGGATCAGGACCGCGCTGGAGCGCAACCGCTACACCCCGCCCCAGGCGCGGCTGACCTTCCACGAACGGCTGCACAACGTGGACAATGCCTTCTTCGCCCACGGCGTGAAAGGCCTGCACATCATCCTGGTGGACGACGTGGTCTCCACCGGCGCGACGCTGCGGGAGTGCGCCCTCACCCTGAAGGCCGCGGGCGCCGCCCAGGTCTTCGCCCTGACGGCGTGCGCGGCGGTGAAGGAATGACCCAATACCCTTTCCCCCTTTCGGCGTATGTGCAGCTCTGCCTTTCGTTGCCGGCGCGGCTTTCCACCGTGCGCTGGCGGCGATGGGGGCTGCTTTTTCGCAATCCCTTCAACCCGACCTGCTACGACGCCAACCACGCCGTGATACTCGACCTTTCCTGCGACCTTTCCGAAGCCCTGCGGGACATCGAGGAGCATTTCGGCAGACGGCGCATCACCCCGCGGATCTACACCGGCTTTCTGCCGGATGAGGAGGAGCGCCTTTTGCCCCTGCTTTGCGAAAACGGCTGGACGGTGGAGTTCGACCCGGCAGAGGTGTTCCTGCACACCCGTCCCTGCCCGCCGCCCGCAAAAGGCTTCGCCTTCGAGCGCCCGCGGGAAGTGACGTCCGAGGTCGCCGCGCTGCTCCTGACCTCTGGCGGCGAGTGGGCGCTGGGCATGGCGGAGTACTTCCTCCGCCACCCGGACTGCGCGGCTTACGCCGCCCGCGCGGAGGACGGCACGCTGGCGTCCTTCCTTTACATTCTGCGGGAGGCCGGATGCGCGGTCATCCGCGGCGTCGTCACCCTGCCCGATTACCGCAAACGGGGGCTTTGCACCAGTCTCCTTCGCACCGCCATCGCGGACTTTCGCCAAAGCTGGCCGAACATGCCGCTCTTTCTGGAGGCGGAGAACGAAGACGCCATCCGCATCTACGAGCGGGCGGGATTTTCCCACGTCCAGTCCCCCCGCCAGTGGACGGCGCACAAGCCCCTTTTCTGACGGCCTGTTGGTTGTGCCGCCGCCAAAGGGCTATACTAACCTGGTACCAACGAAAAAGCTGCTGGAGGCCGCATGAGAGACGGTTTTTTGAGGGTCGCCTGCGCCACGCCGGACATCCGCGTCGCCGACTGCGCCTATAACGCCGCGCGCATCTGCGAACTCGCCAAAGAAGGCGCCGCCGCGGGGGCGTCGCTTGTCGTGTTCCCCGAGCTCTGCGTCACCGGCTACACCTGCGGGGACCTGTTTTTGCAGCAGACGCTGCTGCGGGGCGCCGAGGAGGCGCTTTCCCGCATCCTGAAAGAGACGGAAAGCCTCGACTGCGTGCTCGCGGTGGGCCTGCCCGTCGCCGCGGGCGGCAAGCTGTTCAACTGCGCCGCGGTGCTGCTGCGGGGGAGGATTCTGGGCCTCGTTCCCAAGACCTTCATCCCCAACTATTCGGAATTTTACGAACTGCGCCACTTCGCGCCCGCGGAGGGGCGCTTTGAGCTGACCTTCTGCGGCCAGAGCGCGGTGCTGTCGCCCAGCCTTCTGTTCTCCTGCGCGACGGTGCCCGGCTTTGCGCTGGGCGTGGAAATCTGCGAGGATTTGTGGGTCACGGAGCCCCCGTCCGGCAAACTCGCCGCCGCCGGGGCGACGGTCATCGCCAACCTTTCGGCTTCCGACGAGGCCGTGGGCAAAGCCGACTACCGCCGCGCGCTGGTCACCGGCCAGTCCGCAAGGCTGTGCGCCGCGTACCTGTATGCCGACGCCGGCCGGGGCGAGTCCTCCACCGACCTCGTCTTCTCCGGCCACGACCTCATCGCCGAAAACGGCACGCTGCTCGCCGAGTCCGAGCGCTTTAGCACGGGCATCATCTATGCGGACGTGGATCTGGTAAAGCTCACCCAGGAGCGGCTTAGGATGAACACCTTCCGCCACGCGGGGGGCATGGAGACGGTTTCCTTCAACCTGCCGCTCAAAGAGCTAAAACTCAACCGCTTCGTCTCCCCCCTGCCCTTTGTGCCCGCCGAAGGCCCGGAGCGGGACGCCCGCTGCGCCGAGATCCTCGCCATCCAGTCCGAGGGCCTCTGCCAGAGGCTGCGGCACATCGGGGGAAAAAGCGTGGTGCTCGGCCTTTCCGGCGGGCTGGACTCCACGCTGGCGCTCATCGTCGCGGTGCGCGCCTTTGACCGGCTGGGGCTACCGCGTTCCGGCATCTGCGCCGTCAGCATGCCGGGCTTTGGCACCACGGGAAGGACGAAGAACAACGCCGCGGAACTCGCGAAGGCCTACGGCGTGACCTTCCGCGAAATCCCCATTGGGGACACGGTGCTTGCCCACTTCCACGACATCGGCCACGACCCGGCGGACACCTCCGTCGCCTACGAGAACGCCCAGGCCCGGGAGCGCACCCAGGTGCTGATGGACTATGCCAACAAGATCGGCGCCATCGTGGTGGGAACGGGGGACCTTTCGGAACTCGCGCTGGGCTGGGCCACCTACAACGGCGACCACATGTCCATGTACGGCGTGAACGCCTCGGTGCCAAAGACCCTGGTGCGCCATCTGGTGGCGTACGAGGCGTCCGTATCCCCCGGGCCGCTTTCCGCCGTGCTGAAGGACGTGCTCGCCACCCCCGTCAGCCCGGAGCTTCTGCCCCCTTCGGGGGAGGACATCTCCCAGCGCACCGAGGAGCTGGTGGGCCCCTACGAGCTGCACGACTTCTTCCTCTATTACGCCGTGCGCTGGGGCTTCCCGCCCAAAAGGATTTTCCGCCTCGCCCGCATCGCCTTCAAGGGCGCCTATGAGCCCGCGGTCATCAAAAAGTGGCTGGCGGTGTTCTACCGGCGCTTTTTCGCCCAGCAGTTCAAGCGTTCCTGCCTGCCGGACGGGCCGAAGGTGGGCTCCGTCACCCTTTCGCCCCGCGGGGACTGGCGCATGCCCAGCGACGCCGCCGCGCGGCTCTGGCTGGAGGAGGCCGAATCGCTGTAACCTCTCTTTCAAATTCGCAAAAACGGCATCCCCTTCGCGGGATGCCGTTTGCTTATGAGGTTCAAAACAGCGCGTTCTGCCAAAAGCGAAAACGGGCCTTTTGCAAAGCCCGTTCCGCGCGTTTCGTTCCTCTTTTCAAAAGACCTTGGACGCTATTTCATTTTTGCCATCGCGTCCAGCATTTCGGTGGCGGTCAGATGGTCGGTGATCAGCGTCTTGAAATAGCCGTTTTTCGCGGCGTAGAGGATGGGCCGCGCCTTGTCCAGCCCGCCGGCGATGCAGATGACGTTCTTCACGTTCTTCAGCCTGTTCAGCGGGAAGGCCACGATCTCCACGTCGCTGCCCATCCAGCAGATGTCGCCGTTGGAGAAGTACAGCTGGGAAAGCATCTCGCCGCGCTCGGGCTCGCCCCCGCCCTCGGCGCTGTACTGCGCCAGCTCCTTGTGATAGGGATTCCTGCCCATGAGGGGCGCGCCCAGGCTCAGCACGGCGGCGTCCATGCGCGCCCAGTAGCCTTCCAGCTGCCGGATGTTCAGGATTTCCGACTCGGTGCGCTGCTCGTCCGGCCGCTTGACGCCGGAGATGTTCAGATAGTACGTCTGCGCGCCGAAGCGCTCGCCGTAGCGGCTGACGATGGTGGACGTCTGCAGAAAGCGGTTGCGCACCGAATAGTTGGACACCAGCGGGATGAAGATGCGGGTATTGTCCGGCTCCACGAAGGGCATGTAGCCCACGGTGGAGTACACCGTCCTCCCCCATCCCAGGCCGATGATCTTGCAGTCCTTCAAAAGCTCGGTCATGTGGGTGGCGGCGATGCTCGCCAGATCCTGCACCACCGACTCGTCGGTGGACTCGTTCAGCTCGTTTGCCGAGGCCGGAACCACGATCACCCGCTCAAGGCCCAGGGCCTCCTTCAGGCTGGACTCCAGCTTGTCGATCAGGGGCGAGACGGGCATTTTGATGTCGATGGTGACCATGCCGCTGGACCGGGCCTTTTCCAGCATGCGGGAGACGGTGGAGCGGGAAATCTGCTCGATCTGGGCGATTTCGCTCTGGGAGAGGTTGTCCAGATAATAGTACCTGGCGATGCGGTACGCCAGCGCGCTGTCGTTCCTGATGCTCAAGAAAACCCCCCTCTGACGGTGCTGTGTTCCTTGGCGGCCTGTCCCCTCCGCCGGGGCGGGTCAGCCGCGGAATGCGGAATAGATGGCGTTGACGGCGGCCTCGAACTGGTCGCTCTCCACGCCGATGATGATGTTGATTTCGCTGGAGCCCTGGTCGATCATGCGCACGTTCACGCCGTGCTCGGCGAGCGCCGTGAACACCCTTGCCGAGGTGCCCACGCGGTTGATCATGCCCCGGCCCACCACGGCGATGAGCGCCATATCCTCGTGCACCTCCACGGAGTCCGGGTTGCAGGCGGCGATGATGTCGTCAATGACCTGCCGGCGCCTGCCCTCCAGGTCCTTCTGGGCGACCACCACCGACAGCGTGTCGATCCCCGTGGGCATGTGCTCGATGGAAATGTTGTGGGCGACCAGCGCGGAGAGCACGCGGTACGCGAAACCCACCTCGACGTTCATCTTGTCCTTCTCGATGTTGATGACCGCAAAGCCCTTCTTGCCGGCGATGCCGGTGATGGCGCATTCGCTGTAGTCTTCCGCTTCGGGAACGATCATGGTGCCCATCTCCTCCGGGGCGTTGGTGTTGCGCACATTGATGGGAATGCACGCCTGGCGCACGGGGAAGATGCTCTCCTCGTGCAGCACGGTGGCGCCCATGTAGGCGAGCTCGCGCAGCTCGCCGTAGGTAACGACGCGGATGGGGTCTGGGTTTTTGACGATGCGCGGGTCCGCCATTAAAAAGCCGGAAACGTCCGTCCAGTTCTCGTACACGTCGGCATACACGCTGCGCGCGACGATGGCGCCCGAAATGTCCGACCCGCCGCGGGAGAAGGTCTTGATGGCGCCGTCGGGCATCGAGCCGTAAAAGCCGGGGATGACGGCGCTCTTTTTGCCCTTCAGGGCCTCGCCGCAGACTTCGTTGGTGTACTCCGGCAAAAAGACGCCGTTTTCGTCGAACTTGACCAGGTCCTTCGCGTCGATGAACTCAAATCCCAGATACGCGGAAAGCAAAATGCCGTTCAGATACTCGCCCCGGCTGGCGGCATAATCCGCGGTGGCGCCGTTTGCGATTTCGCTTCGGATTTTCTCCAGGTGGCCGGCGATATCCGTCGAAAGGCCGAGACCGGACTCGATTTCCACAAAGCGCTGGACGATGCGGTCAAACACGCCGTCAAACGACTGCCCCTGCTGCGCAAGGCTCTGGCAGGTGTAGAGCATGTCGGTCACTTTGTCGTCCCCGTCGAACCGCTTGCCGGGCGCGGAGGGCACCACGAACCTTCGCGCGGGATCGGAAAAGATAATGTCCTTGACCTTTCTGAACTGCTGGGCGTCTGCCAGCGAGCTTCCGCCGAATTTGACGACTTTTACCATAAAATCCTCCGAACTTGTTATCGAAGCGCGCGCGCCTCGAGGTAGTATCGCTTTTCCTGGGCTTCCCCCATCGAGAAGGTCTTCTTTGGCAGCGCGCCTTCGAGAATGACCGTCGCAAACAGGTCGGCCTTTTCCATCGCGGGAAGCAAAAATCCCAAAGAGCCCTCCCGCGAGGCGAGTTTGATCAGCGTGTCGTCGCCGTGGATGTAGTCGATCCTGGCGTTGGTTTTTTTCAAATAGACCTCCAGGGCGCTCTGCAGCGTGGCGACGGCCAGGCGGCTCGCCGGCGCGGGGACGACGATCTCGCCCCGCTCCCCGCCCGCCACATAGGGCAGCACGTGGGCGAACGCCGGGTGGTCAAAAGAGGCTTTGCCCATGGAAACGTCGCCGTTCTGCTCCGCCAGGATGTAGGCGATGTCGTTCACGGCGTCCGGCGTGACGCCGGTGAGCAGGCGGTGGATGGGCTCGAACAGGATACCGCTGTCGTGCACGTTCACCAGCTCGCACAGGGCGAAGCGCAGCGGGTGATGCTCGCGCTCCTCTTCGGCAAGCGAGGGTTTGACCTCCTCCCACACCGCCTTGGCGGCGGCCAGGGAGTGGTTGCCGTCCCCCATGGCATACAGCAGCAGCGGCTTTCCGAACCGGCCGGACTGCTTTTCCGCCAGGCGGGAAAGGGCGTGCCTCACCCCTTCCAGCTCCCCTTCGCAAAGGAAGGTTCCCGCAATCCTTCCGCCGCCCTCCATCAGCGCAAAATCGTATTCGGGCGCCTTGTCAAGGCTGTTCAGCGGCTCGATGACGGTCTTTTCCGGATCGTCTATCAACAATAATATGTGCGGCAGCTCAATGCGTGCCCGCCTGCGCAGCGAAAGCCTCGCTTTCACCCGCTCTTCCACCGTGCCTTCGGTGGCGCGGATCAGCGAGGTGCTGCCCGCATGGTAATCGTAGCGCTCCAGGTCGAAGGCGAGGATGAGCCCGGTGCGCACGCCGCAGGGCAGATGCCGTTTCACCAGCATGGCGCCTTCGGGCAGTTCGCGAAACACGCCGCTTTTCAGGTACTCGTCCATGGCGCGGACGATGCCGTCCTCCCGCCTTGCGTTTTCCGCCGGGTCCTCGGAAAGCAGAGCCTCGGGCAGAATCAGGCGCAAAGTGGACGGTGCATCGCCCACGCGCGCCTCCACCCTCTGCCAGTATTCGGGCTCCGAGGTGAACTGGTCGCAGGCCACCACCGCCCATTTGGACAAATCCGCGCCCTTTCGGGGCAACAGAATCCTCGGCAGCTCGATGCCGAGCTTCCGCCAGGTCAAGTCAGCCATCCACATGCTCCATTCCGGTCTTTCTTCAATGCCGAGCGCCCGCCGCCGGTGTTTGCAGGATTGGAAAACCAAAACTGCAAAACCGCTGCGGCATGTTCCGGTTTTTGCCCATCAAAAAGGCGGCGCTTTCGCCGTTTTTCGCCGTGCAACGGGACGGGCGGGCCTATGCGGATTGAACATTACGATTATACACTCACCATTCATCAGGGTCAATGCAATTGCGAATGCCCAAATCTTTTCATCTTCCGCTTCTCTTGACAATCCGCTCCCAATGGTTTACACTCATCCTTGCCTATATGTTGCGTTGAAGCGGAGCAGTAGGGGTCCTTTGCAGGTCAAGAGAGCCGCCGTTTGGGTGAAAGGCGGACCGCAAAGCCGCCGAACTCGCCGCGGAGCATCCGCTATGCGGCGGAAGCCCACCGATAAAGGGGCAAGAGCGGGCGCGCGAATCGCGCGCTCAGAAGAGTGGTACCGCGGAAGCGCGCCTTTCGCCTCTTTGTGGGGCGAAGGGCTTTTTTAATACCGATTTTCATCCCATTCTATAAAGGAGATTGCCATGGAGTTCAACCGGATTGAGGAAAAATGGCAGCAGCGCTGGGAAGAGGCGGAACTGTACCGCTACAGGCCTGACGACAGCAAAAAGAAGTTCTACATGCTGGAGATGTTCTCCTACCCCTCCGGAGCGAAGCTGCACGTGGGGCACTGGTACAACTACGGCCTCGCGGACACCTTCGCGCGCTTCAAGCGGATGCAGGGGTACAACGTGTTCCACCCCATGGGGTTTGACGCCTTCGGCCTGCCCGCCGAGAACTACGCCATCAAGACGGGCATTCACCCCATGGACTCCACCGTCAGCAACATCGAGACCATGGAGCGCCAGCTCCGCCGCATGGGCGCCACCTTCGACTGGACGGCGGAAGTGAAGACCTGCATGCCCGACTACTACCGCTGGACCCAGTGGTGCTTTTTGCAGCTTTACAAGCACGGCCTGGCCTACCGCAAGGAGATGCCCGTCAACTGGTGCCCCTCCTGCAACACCACGCTGGCCAACGAGCAGGTGCTGTCCGACTGCTCCTGCGAGCGCTGCGGCGCCACCGTCACCCGCCGGCACATGACCCAGTGGTGCTTCCGCATCACCGCCTACGCCGAAGAGCTTTTGAGCGGGCTTGACAAGCTGGACTGGCCGGAAAAGACCAAGCTGATGCAGCGCAACTGGATCGGCAAGTCCACCGGCGGCGAGATCACCTTCGCCACCGAGTCCGGCAGGCCCTTCACGGTGTTCACCACCCGGCCGGACACGATTTTCGGCGTGACCTACATGGTGTTCGCCCCCGAACACCCCATGGTGGACGAACTCACCACCCCCGAACACAAAGAGGAAATCGAGGCCTATAAGGAGTACGCCGCCAAAGCCAGCGAGATTGACCGCCTCTCCTCCACCCGCGAGAAGACCGGCGCCTTCACCGGCAGCTACGCCGTCAACCCCATGACCGGTGAGAGGATTCCGATTTACATCGCGGACTACGTGCTGGCGACCTACGGCACCGGCATCATCATGGCGGTGCCCGGACACGACGAGCGCGACTACGAGTTCGCCAGAAAGTACAATCTGCCCATCCGGCAGGTCATCCGCCCGGCGGACGGCTCGGCCTGCGAGCTTCCCTACGCAGAGGACGGCGTGCTGGTCAACTCCGGCGCGTTTGACGGCATGAGCACCGAGGAAGGCAAGGCCGCCATACTGAAAGACCTGGAAGATCGCGGCATTGGAAGCCCGAAGGTCAACTACCGCCTGAGGGACTGGATCATCTCCCGCCAGCGGTACTGGGGCTGCCCCATCCCCATGATCCACTGCGAGCACTGCGGCGTGGTGCCCGTGCCCGAAAAGGATCTTCCCGTGCTGCTCCCCTACGACGTGGACTTCACCCCCGACGGCACCAGCCCGCTTTTGAAGTCCGAATCCTTCATGAACACCACCTGCCCGGTGTGCGGAAAACCCGCCAAACGGGACCCGGACACCATGGACACCTTCGTGTGCTCCTCCTGGTATCAGTTCCGCTACTGCGACGCGCAGAACGATCAGCAGGCGTGGAGCCCCGAACGGGTGGACGCCCTGTGCCCGGTGGACTGCTACGTCGGCGGCGCGGAGCACGCCTGCATGCACCTGATTTACGCGCGCTTTTTCACCAAGGCCTTCCGGGACATGGGCTATCTGCACTTTGACGAGCCGTTTTTGCGCCTGGTGCACCAGGGCACCATCCTGGGCCCGGACGGGAACAAGATGTCCAAGTCCCGCGGGAACGTCATCTCGCCGGACACCTACATCCAAAAATATGGCTCGGACGTCTTCCGCATGTATCTGCAGTTCGGCTTCTCCTACGTGGAGGGCGGCAAGTGGTCGGACGACGGCATCAAGTCCGTCGCTCGCTTCCTCGACCGCGTGGAGCGCCTCGTGGAAAAGGCCATCGCCCTGCGGGGCAGCAAAGCGGAGCGCGGCGCCGCCGAGCGGGAGCTGGATTACGTGCGCGCCAACACCATCAAGGCGGTGGGCATCGACCTGGAGCGCTTCCAGTTCAACACCTGCATCGCCCGCATGATGGAGTGCGTCAACGCGATTTACAAGTACATCGACGCCGGCCGCGTGGACGGCGCGTACCTCTTTGAACTGGTGAAGGACCTTCTGCTCATCATGGCGCCCTTCGCCCCGCACTTCACCGAGGAGCTCTGGGAGCAGATGGGCCTGCCCTTCTCCATCTTCAGCCAGCCCTGGCCGGCCTACGACGAGAAGGCCCTCACCAGGCAGGAAGTGGAATACGGCGTGCAGGTCAACGGCAAGGTGCGCGGCCGCGTCACCCTGCCGGCGGACGCCGACGCCAAGGCCGTGGAAGAAGCCGCCCTCGCCCACGAAGCCGTGCAGAAGGTGCTCGAGGGCAAGACCGTGCGCAAGGTCATCGTCGTGAAGAACATCGTCAACATCGTCGCCAACTGACAGGACGAAAAAAGCCCCTTTTTCAAAAGGGGCTTCTTTTTTTGGGAGTTGCAGCAGAAACGGCTGCAAAAAGCCCCTTCGGAAGTCCGAAGGGGCTTTGCTTTTAGGTTTGGAGCGGAATTAATACTTGAGCGCCATGCCGGTCTCGCCGAAGAGCTCCATGTAGTACTTGAGCTTGGCCTTGTAGCCGTCGGCGAGCTTGTCGAAGGCGAAGTAGGCGGAGCGGGGGTCTTCCTTGAGGTTCTTCTCGCCGGCGATGAACAGGTCAGCCGCGATGTTGATCTTGGTGATGCCGCCCTGGATGCACTTGACGAGGTTCTCGTCGCCGGAGCCGGAACCGCCGTGCAGCACGAGGGGAATGTTCACGGCCGCGTTGAGCTCCGCCAGACGCTCGAAGTCCAGCTTCGGGGTGCCCTTGTAAACGCCGTGGGCGGTACCGATGGCGACGGCCAGGGAGTCGCAGCCGGTGCGGGCGACGTACTCGGCGGCCTCCGCCACGTTGGTCAGGCCGGCGTCGCGGTCCTCGTCGTAGGATTCGCCCATGCCCACATGGCCGAGCTCGGACTCGACGGACACGCCCACGGAGTGCGCGATGCGCACGAGGTCGGAAACCTCCGCCACGTTCTGCTCAAAGGGCAGGCTGGAACGGTCCACCATGATGGAGGTGAAGCCGGCGCGGATGGCGAGGATGGCGTCGGAGAACTTGGCGCCGTGGTCCAGCTGGACGGCCACAGGCACGGAGGCGCGGACGGCCATGTACTCAGCGATGCGTCCGAGCAGCACCATGTCCTGGGTGTGCCAGTCGCAGATATCCAGAATGATGGGAGCCTTGAGATCCTCGGCCACCTGAATGGCGGCGCGGATGGTGGTTTCGTTGCAGACATTGGGCGCGACGACGCCGAACTTGTTGGCCTTCGCGACGACGAGAATGTCCTTTGCGGTTACGAGCATGGTATTATCCTCCATAAAAGCAGAGTATGATGACGCGCCGGGCGCCCGCCGACATGGGCAAGGGCGCCAGCACGCGAGATCCGTTTTTCAGTTGCGGACGTTGAGCATCTCCTCGCCCTTGAGATAGCGCTCAATGTCCTGATAGCCGATTTCCACCGAGCAGGCCATGGTGTCCGCCGAGGTGCCGCCCATGTGGGAAACGAGGGTCACATTGTCCAGCTTGCGGAAGGGCGAATCCGCGGGCAGGGGTTCCTCGTCGAACACGTCCAGCGCGGCGCCGCCGATGCGCTCCTCCTGCAAAGCTTTAATGAGCGCGTCGGTGTCCACAATGCCGGCGCGGGCGGTGTTGATGAAGTACGCCGTGGGCTTCATCTTCCTGAACTGCTCTTCGCCGAAAAACTTGACGGTCTTTTCGGAGTAGCGCAGATGCAGGGAGACAAAGTCGGATACCGCCAGCAGCTCGTCCAGCGAAACGGGGGTTTCGCCGGCGTCGGCGATGACCTTGGGGTCGAGGAAGGGGTCGTGCACTACGATTTTGCAGCCAAAGCCCTTCAGGCGGTCGATGACGCGGCGGCCGATGTAGCCGAATCCCACGATGCCCACCGTGCAGCGGTCCATGTTGCGGATGTAGGCCTGGTTTTTGAACTTCTTGCGCCAGCCGCCCTCCATGATGGCCAGATGCGCCCTTGCGATGTTCTTGTTCTCGGCGATCATCATGCCCACGGTGAAGTCCGCCACGGCGGGCGCGGAGCGCCACGGGGAATTGATGACCTTGATGCCGCGCTCGGTGCAGGCGGGAACGTCCACATTTTCGTACCCGCCGCGCAGGCAGGCGACGACCTTGAGATTCTTGCCCCTCTCGATGATCTCGCGGTTGACGGAAGTCATGTGCACGCACAGGATGTCGTAATCCTCCACGACGTTCAATAGGCCCTCGTAGGTGACGGCGGCCTTGATGCCCTCGTACTCGCAGGCGTGCATGCGGTCCATCATGGCGGTGTATTCCCTGATGGACTCGTCCACCATTATTGTAACTTCCGCGCCGTATTTTTCAAGTTCGCGCATGGGGGCATACGTATCTTCGGAGATGCCGCCGTCCGCCATGCACAAAATCTTTATTTTCCTCGTCATTGGCAGGCTCCTTATCGGTTGTGCGGAGCTCCCAAAAAAGCCCTTTTGCCTTTTTGGGAGCGCCGCTTGTTCGCGGCGATGCCGGGGCCGAACAGCGCGGCCCCGGTCATCGGAGATTTGGATGCTTTAGTTTGCGTTAGTTCTTGGCCTTCCAATCCCAGTAGGGCTTCATGGTTTCGATGAGCATCTTCCATTCTGCGTAGCGCTTGTTGAGCTTCTCGACGTTTTCGGGATTGGGGTTGATGCGCGGGCGCAGGCGCACGCACTTGGCGATGGCGTCGTCGTAGTCCTTGTACAGCCCGGCGCCGATGCCGGCGCACATCGCAAGGCCCAGCGCGCCCACTTCGTCGCAGGCGACGCACTCGACGGGGGTGTTCAGGGAGTCGGCGAAGAGCTGTGCCCATTCGTCGGAGCGGGCGATACCGCCGGTCAGGCGGGTGATCTTGGGCTCAAGGCCGCCGCTGCGCAGCTCGTCGTAGTGGTAACGGTGGATGAAGGTGACGCCTTCCGCCAGCGCGTAGGCGAGGTCCGCGAAGGTGGTGGTGTCGTTCACGTTGAAGAAGTTCGCCATCGCGTAGGGATGGACGGAGGGCTGGCCCACGAAGGGATGATACAGCACGGTGCTGCCGCCCACGGGCACGGACTTGATGATCTGGTTGACGATCACGATGTCCGGCGTTTCGGCGGTGTACTCAATGCCCAGCTGGTCCGCGGCCTTGCGGGCGACGCTGCCCATGGTGTTCATGAACCACTCGTAGTTGGACGCGGACGCGCCGGTGTTGGCGGACAGCAGATAGCCGCTTCTGTTGAGCCAGGGCATGTTGAAGATGGGGCAGCCGGGATAGTAGATGATTTCCGGATGGAAGGTCTCGTTGATGGACCAGGTGCCCGCGATGGCGGTGAACACGCCCTCTTCGGTGGCGCCGGCGCCCACGAGGCAGGCCAGAATGTCCATCATGCCGGCCACGATGGGGGTGCCTTCCGCGAGGCCGGTCTCCTCGGCGGCCTGCTTGGTCACGCGGCCGATGACCTCGGAGGAGTCCGCGGCGAGGTAGGGCAGCTTGTCGTACATCTCGGGGATGCCGTACAGCTCCATCAGCTCCTTGGAGAACTGGAGCTTCTCCAGGTCCACGAGGGCCGAGCCGCCGATGCAATTCAGGTCCGCGGCGGCGGAGCCGGTGAGCCTGAAGGCGATGTAGTCCTTGAAGCAGAGCACGTGCTCGATCTTGTTGTAGATCTCGGGCCTGTGCATCTTGAACCAGCGAAGGATGGGGCCGGGCTCGCCGGAGTACACGGTGCACTTGACGATCTCGCAGATCCTGTCGTAGGTGCCTTCTTCTTTCAGCTTGGCAATCGCATCATGGGCGCGGTAGTCGGTGGAATAGCAGCCGTTGGCGATGACTTCGCCGTCCTTGCCCAGGAAGGTGCAGCCGTTGCCGAAGGAGGTGCAGCCGATGCCCAGCAGGTCCTTGGGGTCCACGCCGCACTTGTCCAGAACTTTCTTCAGAACCGTTTTGGTGGCTTCCCAGGCCAGGGTCAGGTCAAATTCCTGATACTGGGGGCCGTCGGTGGAAACGCGCTTGAAGGTCTGCGTGACAGAACCTATGGTGTTGCCGTGCTCGTCGAACACAACGGCCTTAATGGACGTGCCGCCGCAGTCCAGACCCATCAAATACTTTGCCATCTGAGTTCCTCCTTGTTTTCTCGTTTCTCTTGGTGGGGGCAGCTCTTGAAATTGGCTTGCGCAGCGTGGCGCGGTTCATGCCGGAGCGCAGGAGCCTTCCGGCTTCCGGATGGGAAACCGTCTCCCGAAGGCCTGCGCCCCGGTCAAAATCCTTCTCGTTTCAGATGCGCGGTGCGGTTACGGGACGAGCTTTTTCAGCTCCACCTTGCCGCGGTTGACCCAGGTCCTGGGGGCGACGCCGTCGAACAGGCTGGCCATGTGGTTGGCCAGGCGCAGCGCGGAACGGGTCCTGGCGTGGATGGTGGTGCCCGCCAGATGGCTGGTGACGGTGCAGTTGTCCAGCGTCACCATGCGGTAGTCGATGGGGGTGGGCTCCTGGTCGAACACGTCCAGCGCGGCGCCGCCGATCTTCCGGTTCTTGAGAACCTCGTAGAGGGCCTCCTCGTCGATCAGGCCGGAGCGGGCGGTGTTGACGATGATCGCCGTAGGCTTCATCAGGGACAGCTCCCGCGCGCCGATCATGTGGTAGGTCTCGGGCACCAGGCGGGCGTTGACGGAGACGATGTCGCTCTCCTTCATCAGGGTGTCGAGGTCCACGAACTCCACGTTCAGCTTCTTGGCGGCCTCGTAGTCCGGATAGGCGTCGTAGGCGAGCAGGCGCTGGTCAAAGCCGGAAAGCTTCTTCGCCACCAGCTGGCCCACCATGCCAAAGCCCACGATGCCGGTGGTCAGGCCGGCAAAATCGGGCAGGTAGCTGCTGTTGACGAACTCCTTGCGCCAGTAGCCCGCCTTGATGGCCGCGTGGCTTCTGGCGATGTTCCTGTACTCGGCGAGCATCATGCCGATGGTGAAGTCCGCCACGGCTTCCGCGTTGCGGCCCGCGTTGTTGAACACCATGATGCCCTTTTCGGTCAGAAGGTCCACCGCGACGTTCTCAAGGCCGGCGCGCAGGGTGCCCAGGGCGACGCACTTTTCCAGAGCGCCCACGACCTTCTTGCCGATGGGGCAGAACTGGGTGATGATGACGTCCGCATCGCGGCAGAGGTCCACCAGCTCGTCGGGCACTTCCACCGCCTCGGGGCCCTTCTGCTCGATGAGCAGGTTGATGTAGGACATGTCGTACCCGTTCTGGTCCCACTGGTAGTCCACCAGTTCCACGCCGCGGGCTTCCCAGGCCGCGAAGCCCTCGCGCATTTCCTTGCTGCTGATGTAACCGTCGCCTATGATGAGAGTTTTCATGATTCCTATCGCCTTTCGTGTTGAAGTGATGTCCATCGCCAAAAGCGGCGAAGTATCCGTTGAAAAGTCCTCGAGCCTCAGCGGCAGAGCATGCCGCCGCTGACGTCCACGCAGGCGCCCGTCATATAGGAGTTCCTGGGCGAGACGAGGAAGGTGATGACGTCCGCCGTTTCCTCCGGCGTGCCGATGCGGCCCAGCGGGATGCGGGTCTTGTAGTATTCAGCCTGTTCTTCGGTGAGGAAGCCGGGAGAGGCGGTCATGCCGGGCGCGGCGGAATTGACGAGGATGTTGTGCTTTGCCACTTCCTTTGCCAGAGACACCGTAAAGGCGACCACACCGGCCTTCGCCGCGGCGTAGTGGGCGTGATAGGTGGTGGAGCCCTTGAAGGCCGCCTGAGAGGAGAAGTTCAGAATCTTGCCGGGCTTGTTGTTCTCGATCCAGTAGTTGCACACCCAGCGGTTGGTCAAAAACACGCCCGTGAGGTTGACCTCCATCGTGCGGTTCCATTCGTCCAGCGGGATGTCGACCACCTTGTTGGTGGGCCACAGCATCGCGGAATAGATCAGAATGTCCACTGTGCCGAACTTTTCCAGGGTGAACCTGAACAGGGCGTCCACTTCCGCCTCCCTGCTGGCGTCGCACTTGAAGGCGTGGGCGCAGCCCTCACCGCCGAGGGCGGTCAGGTCCGCCAGGGCGGCTCTGGCCTTATCGTCGTTGCTGGAATACGCGATGACCACGTTGGCCCCTTCCTCCACCAGCCTTTTGCTGCAGGCGCGGCCGATGTTGCTGGAACCGCCGACCACCACCGCAACTTTTCCTTTGAGACCAAGATCCATTCTTCTTTTCCTTTCCGCGTCCTTGGGAACGCATCATGTATTTTTATAAACTGATGTGTTTCCTTACTTGAAGCTGCGTTGAAAGTATGTTCATTTTACTCAATATTATGTTTATAATGAAAGGGTATATGCACATTTATGGTTCATTTGCATTCCTAGTATATCGTTGCCCACGCCACGTGTCAATACGTCATATTACAAAAACAGTGCCGCGGCCCGGAAATGCGCCGCCGGCATTTCTTAAGACCTCGGAGGACGTCCTGTGCTGCCCGCTCCCCTTCCGCATTTGCCAGTTTGCGATATTTTTGCCGAAGTTTCGGCATTTGTGCGGTTGCCCCCTCCTTCGCTTTGTGATATGGTGAATACGGCTTGCTGCGGTGCTGCGGGGGCGGAACGGGCCTTCGCGCCGCATGCCGCATAATTATTCACTTTTCGCCATTTCCGCATGTTGCGCCGATTACGCTCGCGTTTTTCGCATGTGCGCAGGGTTCCGCCGCGCCTGAAAGGGGCGCCGCCCGCGCCGCGCTGCCATTTGGGAGGTATCCATGTACAGAATGATCGCCACGGACGTCGACGGCACCCTCGTCGACAGCCGCAACAGACTGACCGGCCGGACGGCTGCCGCCATCCGCGCGGCGGAGGAAGCCGGCGCAAAAATCGTCATCGCCTCCGCGCGGCCCTACGGCTCCATCGAGGGGCTGCTCTCCCGTCTTTCGCTGAAGGACCCGTATGTCATCGCGGGTTCGGGAAGCTCCATCTGGCAGGCCGCCACCGGCGAGGAGAAGATCCACCTCTCCCTCACCGCCGAACAGGTGCGGGAATGCGCCCGCTTTTGCGCGCGGTACGGATACGAATGCCTCGCCGTGCGGCACGACGGCAGCTTTTTCCACGCGCCCGGCAGCGCCAGCGCGGACTACTACTGGGGCGTGTTTAAAACGCCCGCCTATGCCGTGGATTACGAGCGGGAGGACTGCACCGACTGCTGCAAGGTCATGATCTTCACCCGGATTGACGCGGGGGAGATTGCCGCATGCCTTGCCCGCGTGCGGAGCGAAATGGGCCACTTCAGCTCGGACAAGACCTGGCGGAACATCGTGGAGGTGTATCCCGCCGGCGTGTGCAAGGAAAACGCCATGGCGGAGCTGGCAAGGCTGCTCTCCATTCCCCTTTCCGAGGTCATCGCCATCGGGGACGACCGGGTGGACATGGGCATGATCCGCATGGCGGGGCTGGGCGTCGCCATGGCCAACGGGGACCACGCCCTCAAGGAGGCCGCGGACTTCGTCACCCTGTCCAACGACGAGGACGGCGTCGCCCATGTGATCGAGAAGTTCATCCTGAACGCATAGCCCGTTCCGCCTTAAAAAACCCGGCAGTTTCCTGCCGGGTTTTTCGGTTTTTCAGGGTGCAGGCGCGGCGGGTCAGCGCATCAGCATGCCGCCGTTGACGTCCACGCAGGCGCCCAGCATGTAGCTGTTCTTCGGGGACACCAAAAACGCCACAATGTCCGCCATTTCCTCCGGCGTGCCGATGCGGCCCATGGGGATGCGGCTCTTGTAGTACTCGGCGCCCTTCTCGTCGATGAGGCCTTCGCCGACGACGGCGGTCATGCCGGGGGCGACGCAGTTGGTGATGATGCCGTACTTGCCGTACTCCCTGGCCATGGACTTGCTGAACGCCACCACGGCGCCCTTGGACGCGGCGTAGTGGGCATGGTGGGTGGTGGAGCCGTTGTAGGCGGCCTGGGACGCGAAGTTCAGGATGTGGCCGCCCCTGTTGTTGGCCGTCCAGTACCGCGCCAGCCAGCGGTTGGTGAGGAACACGCCGTCGATGTTCACGGCCATGGTCCGCTTCCACTCGTCGTAGGGAATGTCCGCGATCATGTTGGTGGGGTAGTGCATCGCGGAGAAAATGAGAATGTCCACAGTGCCGAACTTTTCGATGGTGAACCGGAACAGGGCGTCCACGGCGTCCTCGTCCGCGATGTCGCACTTATAGGTGCAGAAATTCGCGGGATCGCCCACCTTCGCCATGCGTTCCAAGGTGATTCTTGCCTTTTCGTCGTTGCTGGAATAGTTGACGACGACCTTGCAGCCCTCCTCCACCAGCTTGATGGAGCAGGCCCTGCCGATGTTGGAGGAACCTCCCACCACAACGGCAACCTTGTCTTTCAATTGAAGATCCATGATTCCCCTCCTACTTCTGCGGAATGTGCCGGATTGCCATGACGGGATGCAAAACAGCATGGGCCCGGAATACCGCATGACCCGCCGGATGGACGGGCCGGCAGCAGCGCACGGCGCGATCAAAGCAGCAGGCCTTTCGCCGAACCTGCAGGCATCCAGCCTCTGATTCCGTACGCCATCAATTTCCGGCAGCCGCCGCGCGGCACCTTGCCGTGCCTGTGCCCCATGCAACCAATCCGGATCATGCCGCCGACCGCATGCTTTTCGGCCTTCATCCCCGTCATGCCGTCAATCCTGCTTGAAATGCAAACCTTTCCGGCATCCCGGCAGCGCGGGATGGCCGGATTCTTTGACGGCCCGGCTCACCCTGTTGCGGGCAGGCCGGGCCGGTGCAGTCGGGCTGAAGCTCCCGATCAGTCGGGATAAATGATAACCTTCAGGGCGTTGCCGCTGCGCGCCATGTCGAACGCTTCCTTGTACTGGGAGAGCGGGTAGCGGTGCGTGATGAAGCGGCGGGGATCCAGCTGGCCGCTCTTGAACATGTTGAGGACCATTTCCATGTGGTAGTTGCTGGAGTCGCTGGTGCCCTGAATGAAGATTTCCTTGTAGTGCACGACGTTGCTGTCCACCGAGATGGGCGGGGAGCCCTTGGGCAGGCCGCCGAAGAAGTTCACGCGGGCGCGGCGGCCGGCGATTTCGATGGCCTGTTCCTGCGCCTTGCCGGACGGGCTGGCGACGATGACCACGTCGCAGCCGTAGCCTTCGGTCTCGCGGTCCACGATGGCCTTGAGGTCCTCGGTGGCGCTGTTGACGGCCACGTCGATCTCCGGGAAGGTTTTGGCCTGATCCACGCGGTTCTGCATAATGTCCACGGAGATGACCTTGCTGGCGCCGAGGGCCTTCGCGATCAGGCAGTGGATGATGCCCAGCGGGCCGGCGCCAATGACGCAGACGACATCGCCAAGGCCGACCTTGGAAATCTCCTGGCCGTTCAGCGCGCAGGAGCACGGCTCGGTGATGCAGACGTCCTGGGTGCTGAACCCTTCCGGAACGCGGTGGACACCGCCGTTGGCCACGTGCAGCGCGGGCAGCATCACGTATTCGGCAAATGCGCCGGGGGTGATGTAGCTGATGGCGTTCTTGTCCACGCACTGGTTCTGGAGGCCCCTCAGGCAGTAACGGCATTTGCCGCAGGGAATGATGGCGGAACTGACGACCTTCTCGCCGATCTCGTAACCCGTCACGCCTTCGCCGAGCTCGACGATGGTACCGGCGAACTCGTGGCCGAGGATCGCGGGCATCTTCATTTTGTGGGCAGAGCCGCCGGCTTTGATGTTCCTCAGGTCGCTGCCGCAGATGGCGCAGGCGTCAACCTTCAGGACCATGCCGCCCCGCGGGGCAACCGGCTTTTCCACCTCTTCCAGGCGCAGGTCGTCCGGCCCATAAAGACGCAATGCTTTCATGTTGTATTCTCCTTGGCGAATGAATTTCGCGCTTTAGCGGCGGGCAGGCAAAAGCCGGCCCGCCGCATCGGCGATCGTATTTAGGTTGTGCAGCTTTCGGCTTACAGATCAGCCAGGGCGTGCATCTCACCCTTGGTGTTCTTGTAGAGGTTCACATAGATGTTGAACAGCTTCTGGTACATATCGGCCACGGAAGGATCGGGCTCGTTGGTGATGTCCAGGTTGACCCAGTTCTTGATCTCGTCGACGCTCTTGAAGAGGCCAACGGCGAGACCGGCCAGGAAGGCGTCCGCCACGGGCGCGCCGGCGACCTTGGAAGCGTAGTCGATCGGCACCCTGAGCACGTCCGCGAACGCCTGACGGGCGATGGCGGAAGCGGCGCCGCCGTCCGTCACGGTGATGCGCTTGGGCATCATGCCCTTGTCGCGCAGCAGCACCGCGTGGTGTTCAAGCGCATAGGCGATGCCTTCGAGGATGGCGCGGAACATATGGGCGCGGGTGTGGTACAGGGACAGGCCGAAGAACATGCCGCGGGCCTTGGGGTCCCAGATGGGGGAGCGCTCGCCCATGAAGTACGGGAGCAGGATGACGCCGTCGGAGCCCTTCGGCACGCGCGCGGCCTCGAGGTTAAGCAGTTCGTAGGCGGAGACGCCGCGCTTGCCCTGATACTCGAGCTCGGATTCGCCGAAGTTGTCGCGGAACCACTTCACGACGCCGCCGGAGCTGCCCAGGCCGGCCAGCGCGACCCAGGTGCCGTTGAGATACGGGAAGTTGATGAAACCGGGGTCAAACACGGGCTTGTCGAGCACGACCATCCAGCAGTGGGTGGTGCCGCACATGCAGGTGGACTCGCCGGGATGGATCATGCCGGTGCTCAGGCCGGAGCTGGTGGCGTCGCAGCCGTTGCCGGCGATGACCGGGATGCCGGGGGCGAGGCCGCAGGCTTCGGCGGCTTCGGGGGTGACGTAGCCTACGATGTCCGTCGGTTCATAGACCTTCGGGAGCTTGTCGATGTCAAAGCCGCAGCGCTTGATCATCGCTTCGTCCCAACGGCGCTCGGCGATGTTGAAGAAGGGCGCGAACAGGCCGGCAACGCCGGTGTCCACAACGGCCTGGCCGGTGAGCTTGAGGACGATGTAGGCGTGGGAGTTGAGGAACTTCCAGGTGTTGTTGTAGATTTCCGGCTCGTTGTTCCGGATCCACATGCACTTGTAGCCGGCATAGTACGGGTCGGCGATGTTGCCCGCCACCTTGAAGAGTTCTTCCTTGCCGATTTCCTTTTCAACCCATTCGCACTCGGCGGTGGCCCTGCGGTCCATGTAAATGATGCAGTTCCTGAGGGCCTTGCCCTGCTTGTCGACGGCGATGGCGTCCGGGGTCAGGCCGGAAACGCCGATGCCGGCGATTTCAGCGGGGTTGATCTTCGCCTTCGCGACGAGCTTCTTGACGTTGTCCTGGAACTCGCCCCAGTAAAGGAGATCCGCGTTCTGCTCAGCCCACGCGGGACGGGGGATTTCCACGTCGTGCTCGGTGGAGGCGGTGGCGAGGATGTTGCCGGCAAGGTCAATGATGACGCCCTTGCTGCCCGATGTGCCGATGTCGTATCCGAGGAGATACTTCTTTTCCATGTGACCCTCCCAAAAGTCTGATGTGTTTTGCTTCCCATATGAGATTGCGCCGGAGCCTGGCGCAAATTAAGATCGAACCAAAGATGAGCGGATGGCAAGTGGTGAATATTTATACCTTTTGAGTTATTATTATGCAGCCGGCTTTTATTTTCAGTTTAACAGAAAATATACATGCGGTCAATAGTTAATGAATTGCCCGAGCAAAAATTACACGGTCGTGATTTTTTGTGGAATTATTAACGGGACGTTACAAATCCTTATATCTTTCAACCATTTTTTCGCCCCGATATTATTCTTGCTTTGCCCTGCGATGTTCTATATACTTTGATGTATAAAAATCATGATTTCTCCGTCGAGAAGTCAGGTTAATATCAGGAGGTCTTACCATGAACTTCGGCGAGATGTCGATACATCAGCTGCTCGACCCCAACGGTTTCCCCTGCGCGTGCGGAAGGACCCACAAAGTGGACATCAAGTTCCTTCGCGTCGGCAGCGGGGCGATTCAGTCCACGCCGGAAGCGGTGAAAGCCCTGGGCTGTTCCTATCCGTTCGTCGTCTGCGACGCGAACACCTACAAGGCTGCCGGCGAACAGGTCGTGGAAATCCTGAAAAAGGCGGACATTCAGCACAAGCTTTACATTCTGCCCACCCGCAAGGAACGCACCAAGCCCGAGGAACTTGAAGTCGGCAGCGTGGCGATGCACTTTGACCCCAGGTGCGACGTGATACTGGGCGTGGGCAGCGGCGTCATCAACGACATCTGCAAGATTTTCGGCTACGTCACCGGAAGGCCCAACATGATCGTGGGCACCGCCCCCTCCATGGACGGCTACGCCTCCAACTCCTCCTCGATGGAGGTCAACAACGTCAAGACCACCATCTACACCCAGCTCCCCTCCGCCATCATCCTGGACATCGACATTCTGAAGAACGCCCCCATGCGCATGCTCTGGGCGGGCTTTGGCGATATTATGGCCAAGTTCCTCTCGGTCTGCGAATGGAAAATTTCGAACATCGTCACCGGCGAGTACTTCTGCGACAATGTGGCGAACATCATGCGCACCACCGCGCGCAAGGTCATCGCGTGCGCCCCCGGCATCCCCAAGAGGGACCCCGAGGCCATTCTGGCGGTCACCGAGGGCCTCGTGGCGGCGGGCATCGCCATGTCGTTCGCGAACATGTCCCGCCCGGCCTCCGGCCTTGAGCACCACTTCTCCCACATGTGGGAAATGATGGCGCTGGAGCGCGGCAAGCCCTATGACCTGCACGGCATTCAGGTGGGCGTCGCCACCCTGCTGGTGTGCGAGATTTACGACAAGCTCATCAGGTTCACCCCCGACCGCGCCAAGGCGGAAAAATTCCTCAAGGAGTTCGACAGCGAAAAGTGGGCCGAGAACGTCCGCCGCGTGTTCGGCGACACCGCGCCGGAGATCTTCGCCATCGAGAAGAAGGCCGGCAAGAACGCCCCCGAAAACCACGCGCGCCGCATGAACGCCATTTTGGACAACTGGGACGAGATCCACAAGACCATGGTGGAGGAACTGCCAGACTACAGGGAGCTGTACGAGGCGATGAAGGCCGTCGGCATGCCCATGACCCCCGAAGAGCTCGACCTTTCCAGGCAGGACGTCCGCGACGCCTTCATCTGCTCCCGCGACATGCGCGACCGCTACCTGATGAGTTCCATGCTCTGGGACATCGGCGAACTGTACGACTTCGCCGACGAGTTCTTCCCGGTCTGACGGAGGTGACCAATGAAGCGATATCCCGACATTTCCCCCGCTGATTTCGACAAGGTCAAGTGCTTTCTGCTGGACATGGACGGCACCTTTTACCTCGACGACGAGCTCATCGAAGGCGCGCTGAGCTTCATCGACACCGTCAAGGCCACGGGCAGGGACTTTCTGTTTCTCACCAACAACACCTCGCGCAACGGCGATTTCTACGTGAAAAAGCTGGCCCGGCTCGGCCTGGAGGTGGACCGTTCCAAGGTCCTCACCGCCGGCGACGCCACCGCCACCAAGCTCAAGGAGCTCTACCCGGGCAGGAAGGCCTTCGTGCTGGGCAACGAGTTTCTGGTGGAAGACCTGAAGATGCGCGGCATCGAGGTGGACAATGAAAACCCCGACATCGTCGTCATCGGGTTCGACACCACGCTGGACTACGCCAAGATGCACGCGGTGTGCAACTTCGTGCGGGCGGGCCTGCCCTACATCGCCACCCACCCGGACTTCAACTGCCCCACCGCCACCGGCTTCATGCCGGACATCGGGGCGATCATGGCCTTCATCGAGGCTTCCACCGGCTGCCGCCCGGAGCTCATCGTCGGCAAGCCCTACACCGGCATCGTGGACGCGGTGCTGGAGCGGACGGGCCTTCGCACCGAGGACTGCGCCATGGTGGGCGACAGGTTGTACACCGACATTGAGACCGGCCTGAGAAGCGGCATGCTCTCCATCCTCGTGATGAGCGGCGAAACCACCGAGGAAATGCTCGAAGCCTACCCCAACAAGCCCCACCTGGTGTTCCCCAAGCTGGCGGACATCAATCCCTTCCTGAAGTAACGGGGCGCGAATACTCCAAAACCAAGTCAAAAGGGGCCATTGGCCCCTTTTCCCATTGCCTGAATGCGCAGGATGATGGGCTGGCATAGCCCCGGCGATGCGGCCGGGTCAGTCATGAAGGATGAACGGCTCCCCTCCCTTCCGGCTTACAGTTCCGTGGCGTTGGAAACCCGAAAAATGCCCAGATGTTCCTCAGTCTCGAATCTGAACTCCCGCATCCTGTTTTCGGAAAGCATCCTCACCCCCGCGATCCCGAGGGCGAAGGGATGCAGCTCGGCGGTTTCGTACGCGCCGAAAAAGCCTTGCAGCTCCTCCGGGCGCAACGCGGCCAAATCTCCGCAGAGCAAGTCCGGCACCTCGTTCCAGAGCCCGAGGCGCACCGCGTCCAGCAGGCCCAAAATCGCGTCCTCCGCGCTTTCCGGCCTTCTTGCCGGCAAAACGCTTCTTTCCCTTAATTCTCCCGTTTTCGCGTCGTAGGTTGCCCTTTCCACGTGTTCCAGACGGGTTTCGAGGCTTCTTGTGCAGGCGATCTCCCCCCCTTTCAGCGCACATGAACCGAAAAGTTCCAGATACGGCTGCAGGTTCAAAGCGTTCAGGCAGAGGCAGCCCCCGTCCGTGATGCAGACGAGGCTGTCCTCCAGAAACGCCAGCTCCCCCCAGCCGTGACTCGCCACCGTTTTCGACCAGATGGAGACCCCCTCCCGCTCCAGCGCGAGATGAACGCCCCCCTGCCGGAAGAGAAAAGCGGTCAGGCCGCATCCCTCCGCGCTGGCGATGAGCGCCGCCGGCTCGAACGCTTTGGGAATTTTCGGCACCTCCATGCGCAGCACCGCGCAGTCCCGCCATAAAACCGCGCCGCCCGCCTGCCCCGAAGGGCTGATTTCCACCTTGGCCGTTACCGGGATGCAGCCGGGGACGAGGGGCAGGGCCGTGATGTAGTGCACGCTCCCCGCAACGGCGGGCAGCACCAGCGGGCGGTCCTTATGCGCCTCGGTCTGGGCCATGCCGTCCGCCAGCATCAGGGACGGTTCGCTCGGGTACACCACCAGCACGGGCAGCACGGCCTTCACCTCCTCCTTCGCGACGCATCGCACGCAATCCCTCTGCTAATCTGTATGGCCGGTTTTCTCCGCAGTTGCCCGGCAAAACCAAAAATGCTAAAATGTGCGAAGAACTCCAATCGACGCGGCGCGCCCAAAAAACGGCGCGCGAAAGCAATTCCACAACGGAGGACAGGCATATGAAGACCACAGCGAACGAGCTATACGGCAATCCGGGCTCATTCTCCGAAAAAACCGTCGCCATCAGCGGCTGGGTCCGCACGGTGCGCGAAAGCAAGAATCTGGGCTTCATCGAGCTCAACGACGGCACGCGGCTGAAGCCCGTGCAGATCGTGTTCGAGCGCAGCAAGCTCAAGGACGAGAACGTGCGCATCTCCACCGGCGCGGCGCTGACCGTCACCGGCACCGTCGTGCTGACGCCGGAGCTCAAGCAGCCCTTTGAAATCCACGCCTCCGAGATCGTCGTCGAAGGCGCGTGCCCGCCGGAGTACCCGTTGCAGAAGAAGCGTCACTCCTTTGAATACCTCCGCACCCAGCTGCACCTTCGGGCGCGCACCAACACCTTCAGCGCGGTGTTCCGCGTGCGTTCGCTGGTGGCCCAGGCCATTCACCGCTTCTTCGCGGAGCGCGGCTTCCTCTACGTGCACACCCCCATCATCACCGCCAGCGACTGCGAGGGCGCGGGCGAGATGTTCCGCGTGACCACGCTGGACATCGGCAATCCCCCCCGCACCGAGGACGGCGCCGTGGACGATGAGAAGGACTTTTTCGGCAAAGCCGCCAATCTGACCGTTTCCGGCCAGCTGTACGGCGAGTCCTACGCCCTGGCCTTCCGCAACATCTACACCTTCGGCCCCACCTTCCGCGCCGAGCAGTCCTACACCGCCCGCCACGCGGCGGAGTTCTGGATGATCGAGCCGGAAATGGCCTTCGCCGGCCTCGCGGAGGACATGGAGCTGGCGGAAAGCCTCGTGAAGTACATCATCAACGACCTGTTCGAAAAGGCGCCGGACGAGCTGGAGTTCTTCAACAGCTTCATCGACAAGGGGCTCATCGAGCGTCTGAAAAACGTGGCGGAGAGCGAGTTCGCCCACATCACCTACACCGAGGCCATCGACCTTCTGCTCAAGTCCGGCAAAGAGTTTGAGTACAAGCCCTTCTGGGGCTGCGACCTGCAGACCGAGCACGAGCGCTTCCTCACCGAGCAGGTCTTCGGAAAGCCGGTGTTCGTCACCGACTACCCGAAGGAGATCAAGGCCTTCTACATGCGCCAGAACGACGACGGCAAAACCGTCGCCGCCATGGACCTTCTCGTGCCCGGCGTGGGCGAGATCGTGGGCGGCAGCCAGCGCGAGGAGCGGCTGGAACTGCTGGAGCGCCGCATCAAGGAGCTGGGCATGAAGGAAGAGGACTACTGGTGGTACCTCGAGCTGCGCAAATACGGCGGCTGCAAGCACGCGGGCTTCGGCCTCGGCTTTGAGCGCATCCTCATGTACGTCACCGGCATGGCGAACATCCGGGACGTCATCCCCTATCCGCGCACCGCGGGTTCCGCCGAGTTCTAATTACACCGGAAGCGCCATATAAATCACATAGACGCACGGGGCCAAAGCGCAGTTTGCACGCCGCCCGCCTGTGAAGGGCACAAGCGGGAGCGGACCGCCCGAAGCAGGAGCCACTTCCGAAAAACCGAAAGAGCAGGGCGCGGGCTGACGGCACATGCGCCGCACGGCCCGCGCAGGAGTTGCGACAAACGGCGGCCCTGCCGCTGTTTTGCAGGACCAAAGCGAAAGCGACGCTTTGGTCTTTTCTTTACGCTGCATTTAGGGAAAGGCCAAAAAGCCGCCTTTTTGCGCATTCTCAAAATACACAGTTATAAAACCCAACGGCTGGGGAATACTGACTTCGAAACGGGGCAAATACCCCAACCAATCCCCAAATCAGGAGGTCATCGATATGTCAAAGGGCGCGAGCATAGCACTCATGAAAGAGCCCCCCAAACCCGTCGCGCGCACGGGCTGGAGGAGCGATGAGGAAGAACTGCTCTGGAACGAAGTCAAACAGGCGCGCTCGGAGGGCAGGCCCCTGAAGAGCGTTTTCGACGCCGTTGCGGCCAAGACGGGCAGGAAGCCCAACTCCATTCGCAATTTCTACTACGCCAAGGTCCGCGAGGACCCGAACCGCGAGCACAGCCCCGCCTTCGTGCCTTTTACCCAGGACGAGATCTGGGATCTTCTGGTCACCGTGCTTTCCGCCCAGGCGAAGGGCCAGTCCGTGCGGGCCTGCACGCTGCAGATGGGCCGGGGCGACACCCGTGCCATGCTGCGCTACCAGAACAAGTACCGGGCGCTGATCAAGAACAACCCCGTGCTCGTCTCCGAGGTCGTGCGCTACATGCGCGAGAACAACATGCCCGTCATCGACCCGTACGAGAAGAGCCTCGCCAGAAAGAAGACCAAGAAGCAGCGCGAGGAGGCGGAGAACATGAAGCATCTGGCGATGCTCTCGCGTCTTTCGGGCGAGTTGGAAGACGCGCTGCGCCGCATTGCCGAGCTGGAAAACGCGGTGGCGATGCTCCGCCGGGCTTCCGCCGTGTAAGCGCGCCGGCAGGACGGCAGCCCGGCGCGATGGACGCCAGAAGGAAAAGCCCCTGGGGTTGCGCGGTGACCCGAGGGGCTTTTTTTAACGGGCGTCCATCCGTTGGTTCAGCTTTTTCAAAAAACGCCTGCGGACGACATGCATTCACAGGGCTTCGCTCCGATTGGCCGCCTTTACGGGAACGTAGTAATCCATCTGCCCGTAGCCCAGCGCTTCCTTCGCCGCGGGCGAGGTGATCACGTTTCCCAAAGCCGGGCGGGACGGGTCCTCCTCCAGATTCCCGTTCGCCTGCAAAAACTCCTTCACGGCCGCCATCGCATCCACGTCGCTCTCGCCGTCGATGCCGGTGACCACGGCGTAAAGGCCGCCTTCGAAATCCACGATTTCAAAATCCTCTGGGACGTCCATCCCCTCCTGGTACAGATAGTACCACACGAACCCGCCCCGGCTTTCGTCAAACCCCAGAAAGTCCCGGGGGAAGATCTCCCTCTTTAGGGTACTGAACCAGCTGTCAAACGCCTCCAGCGGTCCTTCGCCGAACATGGCGCACTGGGACGCCACCATTTTGCACTTCGGCAGTTCTAAAACGCGCACGCTTTCCATTTGCTGCTTCCTCCACACACATTTCCTTTATCTTACATTTTCTATGCGAAAATGCAACGCCGCGTTTTCGAAATAATAAGAGCGGCCCGTTCAGAAGCGGCGTACCTGCTTGGAAAACGGATACATCTGACAAACTCATGTTATTCAATATTAATAGGAATTGTTGCATAATAGCATCATATGATCTTAACACGTCTTACTCTTGCAGATGCAAACACGGTGTGATAGAATTCTTAACACCGAAGCTCTTCTGATGCACGCGCCGCAGCAGATCCCCGCGGCACCGCAGCGCCCCGCAGGGCGCCTTCCCCTGTTCCCCAGTATCCCGCGTTTGAATCCATTTCCCGGCAGCGGCCGGTGAATACACATAACAAATCACTCAAGGAGGCCCAGAGAATGAGAAGGCTTATCAACGATCCGTACAACATCGTAGAAGAAATGCTCGCCGGCTATGTCCGCGCATTTGGGGACAAGGTCAAGCTGATCGGCGAGATGGGGCGCGTGGTCGTCAGCAAGAACGCCCCCAAGAAGGATAAGGTCGGCATCATCATCGGCGGCGGCTCCGGCCACGAGCCCCTGTTCTTGGGCTATGTGGGCGATGGCTTCGCGGACGCTGCTGTCATCGGCAACATCAACACCTCTCCTTCTCCTGAACCCTGCTATGAGGCCGTCAAGGCGGTGGACGCGGGCAAGGGCTGCGTGTACCTCTACGGCAACTACGCGGGCGACGTGCTGAACTTCAACATGGGCGCCGAAATGGCCGCGGAGGACGGCATCCGCGTCGAGACCGTGCTGGTCACCGACGACGTCATCTCCGCCGAGAACGTGGAAGACCGCCGCGGCATCGCGGGCGACTTCTTCGTGTTCAAGGCCGCCGCCGCCAAGGCCGAGCTGGGCGGCGACATTGACGAGGTCGTGGCTGCCGCCAAGAAGGCGAACGCCAACTGCGCCACCATGGGCGTCGCCATGGGCGCCGCGGACCACCCGAACACCGGCGGCCCGATGTTCGAAATGGAAGACGGCGACATGGAGATCGGCATGGGCATCCACGGCGAGCCCGGCGTGAAGCGCGAAAAGGCCCGCTCCATGGACGAGGTCGTCACCGAGATCGCCGACGTCCTCATCCCCGAGCTCAAGCTCAAGGAAGGCGACGAGGTCTATGTCCTCTGCAACAGCCTGGGCGCCACCCCGCTGATGGACCTGATGGTGGGCTTCCGCAAGCTGGCCGAGATCCTCGACTCGAAGGGCATCAAGATCTACAAGACCCTGGCCGGCACCTATGCCTCCACCATGAACATGCCCGGCTTCTCCTTCACCCTGCTGAAGCTGGACGACGAACTCAAGACATTGATGGACTATCCCACCAACGCCCCCTACTTCGTCCAGAAGTAAGGGCTGCGGTTCGCCGGGCCGGGGCGTTGTCCGGCTCGGCGTCGCCATCCATCCATAGTCACTCTCCGGCAGAATCCCGCCTTCGGGATTCTGCCGGCCAATTGCGGCAGGGCTTCCCCGCCGCCGAAACGCCAGGATACGAGGTTTGGTTATGTACGATTCCGTCATTCTCCCCAAAAGTTACTTTGTTGACCTTCTGAAGGCCCTCGCCGCCATGATCGAGGAACAGAAGGACTACCTGACCGGGCTGGATGCCGCGGTGGGCGATTCCGACCACGGCGTCAACCTGTCCATCGGCTTCCGGGACGTGATGAACAAGCTCCCCGACCTTCTGGCCAAGGACGCGGACATCGCCACGCTGCTCAGCAAGTCCGGCATGAGCCTGCTCGCCAAGGTCGGCGGCGCCTCCGGCCCGCTGTACGGCTCCTTCTTCCGCAAGATGGCCGCCCCCGTCCAGGGCAAGAACGAGGTCACCTTCGCCGAGTTCTGCGGCATGATCAAGGCCGGTGTGGACGAGATCAAGCGCCTGGGCAAGGCGGAACTGGGCGACAAGACCATGGTGGACGCCCTCTCCCCCGCCGTGGACGCGCTGTATGACGGCATGGAAAAGGGCCTTCCGCCGGTGGAGGTGCTGGAAGGCGCCGTCAAGGCCGCCGAAGCCGGGCGCGACGCCGTCGTGGGCCTTGTGGCGAAAAAGGGCCGCGCCATGCGCCTGGGCGAGCGCGCCATCGGCCACGTGGATCCCGGCACTGCCTCGTCCTGCCTCATCCTCAAGGTCATGCTGGACGAGTTCAAGAAGATTGCCTGAAGCGGCAAAACAGGAACGCCCCCGCTGTGCAGGAGGCGTTCTTTTTCTGTATGGGCGGCTGGGAAGGTCAAATCCAAAAGCAAAAAAGCCGGCGCGTAGCAAAGCCGGCTTTTTCGCGGCGGGAGGGAGAGATCCGCGCCGATTTCCAAGGGGGAGTTGAAGAAGTTTTATCGAAACGGCGTTGAACCGCTTCTATCCCGAACATGATCCATTCGCCGGTTGTTACAGCCTGTCATAGTACATGCCATGACGGGTATATACAACTGACGGCATAAGTGTACCATGGCGTTTCGCTTTTTGCAATACCCAAATTGTGCTCCCGGTGGTATAATTCTTTCAACGCCCAAGGCGGGCGGCTTGGTTTTTGCCGCAGCCAGCGGAATTTTTGCGCCTTTAGCGCCTTCCGCCAATGCGCTTTGGGCATGGGGCCTGCCGTGCGCGATGCGCGGCGCGAGGCCTGCACGATCACCGGCGGCGAACGCCCGCCGATTGAAGGAGAATGCGATGAAACCCGAAATCCTTGCCCTGCAGTCTAGAATGGCCGAACGGGGGATTGACCTTTACGTCGTTCCCACCTCGGATTTCCACGATTCGGAATACGTGAGCCCCCATTTTTCCGCCCGGCGCTGGCTTTCCGGCTTCACCGGCTCCGCGGGCACGCTAATTGTCAGCAAAGATGCGGCATTCCTCTGGACGGACGGCCGCTACTTCATCCAGGCGGAAAAGGAGCTCTCCGGCTCCGGCATCGCCCTGATGCGCATGGGCGAACCGGATGTTCCCACGGTGCACGAGTTCGTGGAGCGGCACCTGCCAGACAAGGGCGTTCTCGCCTTTGACGGCAGGCTGGTCTCCGAGCGCGACCGGGAGCGGTATGTGGAAATCGCGGGCAGAAAGGGCGGCTCCGTGGTCACAAAGCACGACCTCGCGGGTGAAATCTGGGCGGACCGTCCGGCGCTCCCCTGCTCGCAGGCCTTTTCCTTTCCCCTGCAGTACTGCGGCCGCAGCAGGGTGGACAAGCTCGCCGCACTGCGGCAGGAGATGGAAAAACTCGGCGCCACGGCGCACCTGATCACCGCGCTGGACGACATCGCCTGGCTGTTCAACATCCGCGGCGACGACGTGGCCTATACCCCCGTGGTGCTGTCCTACGCGCTCATCACCATGGACGAAGCCAGTCTTTTCATCCAGCCCGCGGCCGTGCCGGCGGAACTGGAAAAGGAACTGGAGCAGGACGGCGTCGCGCTGTTTCCCTACGAGGGCATTTACGCCGCCCTTTCCGCCCTGCCCGAAGGCACGAAGCTGCTGCTGGACAAGCGGCGCGTCCAGTGCGCCGCGGTGGACGCCTGCGGCAAAGGCGTGGCGCTGATCGACGGCCCCAACCCCACGACGCTGATGAAGGCCGTCAAGAACGAGGCGGAAATCGCCTCCCTGAAGGCCTGCCACGTGCGGGACGGCCTTGCGGTGACCCGCTTCATGAAGTGGCTCAAGGAAGCCGTGGCCAAAGGCGAACGGCTGACGGAGCTTTCCGCCGCGGCGGAACTGGAAAGGCTGCGCAAAGCCGGGGAAAACTACCTGGAGCCGAGCTTTGCCACCATCTGCGCCTACGGCCCCAACGCCGCCATGATGCACTACTGCGCCACCGAGGAGGACCATGCGGAAATCAGGCCCGAAGGCTTTTTGCTGGTGGACTCCGGCGCCCAGTACCTGGACGGCACCACCGACGTCACCCGCACCTTCGTGCTGGGGCCCATCACCAAGGAGCAGCGGCTGCACTTCACCGCCGTCGCCCGCGGGATGCTCAATCTGCAGTACGCGCGCTTTCTGCGGGGCTGCAGGGGCATCAATCTGGACATTCTCGCCCGCGGGCCGGTGTGGGACCTGGGCATCGACTACCGGTGCGGCACGGGGCACGGCGTGGGCTTCGTGCTGGGCGTGCACGAAGCGCCCAACGGCATCCGCTGGCGCGTGGTGCCGGAGCGGGACGATTCCGCCGTGCTGGTTCCCGGCATGGTGACCACCGACGAGCCCGGCGTGTACATCGAGGGCAGTCACGGCATCCGCACCGAGAACGAGCTTCTGTGCGTGTCCGACGGCGAGAACGAGTACGGCGAGTTTTTGCGCTTTGCGCCTTTGACCTTCGTGCCCATCGACCTGGACGGCATCGACCCCGCCCTGATGAGCAAGCCCGAGCGGCACAGGCTGAACGAATACCACGCGCTGGTGTACTCCACCCTTTCGTCGCTGATGACCGACGAGGAGCGGCAATGGCTGAAGGACGCCACACGCCCGATCTGACGGCGTTTCGGGGAAATCCTTCGCGAAGCACCGCCTCCTTCCACAATCTGCCCGCGGCTTTCGGGCGAAAAGGTTTGTGTTTTTGGCGGTTTTCGTTTACAATGTACGAGTATGTCTAAACACAAACAATCGAGGAGATCAACACATGAAGAAAAGGGACGTCCTCCTTATCGCCGGTATTCTGGTCGTGGCCGCCGCTCTGTTCTTCGGCGTCAAGTATTTCACGGGGGGAAGCAAGGGCGTTTCGGGCTACGTGTCCATCACCGTCAACAGCCGGGAATGGATGCGCCTGCCTCTGGATGAGCCCACCAGCTACACCGTCCACCAGTCCAACGGCGCGGAGAACACCATCACCATCGACAAGGGCGGCGAGGTGTACGTCAGCTATTCCACCTGCGACAATCAGGACTGCGTCCAGCAGGGCCACATCACGCCGGACAATGTGGACACCCGCGTGCTGATGAACCAGATCATCTGCCTGCCCAACGGCGTGGTCGTCACCGTCGTGTACGACAAGTAAGCCTCCGGCAACGCAAAATCCCGCCTTCAAAGGAAGGCGGGATTTATAATACAAATAAGAAACGGGTGAAAAAAGCCGGCTGCACACCGCGGCCGGCTTTGATCGCTTTTCTGTTACTTCTGCAAAACGGCGTCCAGGGCGGGCTCGATCTCGGGCACGTCCGCTAGCTCGATGCGGCCGGTGTCGCAGAAATCCGCCGTCTGCGGGTTGATGGGAAGCCTTGCCAGCAGCGGCAGGCCCAGCTCCTTTGCCGTCTGCTCCGTTCGGCCCTTTCCGAAGGGGTACAGGCGTTTGCCGCAGTCCGGGCAGGCCATGAAGGACATGTTCTCGATCAGCCCCAGCACGGGGATGTTCATCATCCCGGCCATGCGCACCGCCTTCTTGACGATCATGCCCACCAGGTCCTGCGGCGTGGTGACCACGATGATGCCGTCCACGGGCAGGGACTGGAACACCGTCAGCGGCACGTCCCCGGTGCCCGGCGGCATGTCGATGAACATCACGTCCAGATTCCCCCAGCGCACGTCGTTCCAGAACTGCTGAATGACGCCGGCGAGGATGGGGCCGCGCCAGATCACCGGCGTGTCCTCCGACTCAAGAAGCAGGTTCACGCTGACCAGCTCGATGCCCGTCATCGTCCGCGCGGGGAGCAGCTTTTCCCCGTCGCCGCGGATGGGCTCTTTTGTGCCGAACATTTTGGGCATGGAGGGCCCGGTGATGTCCGCGTCCATGACGCCCACGGAAAGGTTCCGCCTTCTTGCCGCGCTGGCGAGCAGCGCCGTCACGGAGGACTTGCCCACGCCGCCCTTGCCGCTGACCACGGCAAACACCTTTTTCACGGGCTGGCGCGAAACGCCCTGATTTGCGTCCGCCTGCGCGCCCCTGTTGGCGGCGCAGCCCGCGCATTTGGGCATCGTGCCGCATTTTTCCACTTCACAGGACCTGCTCATCCGGTTCATCCTCCGTTTTTCGACTGCTCAAGCGCTTTCATTCTAACACCGGGAAATCATAAAATACAAGACTTGTTTGGCAAGTGGTGATATAATGCTACCGAGGCAGGCGCCCCGCACAAGCGGCCGTTTTTGCGCCGGCGGGCCAAAACACGCTGGGCTTTGGGCGCTTTGCCGAAGGATGATGCAATCGTCAAAGGAACGAGCATGCAGGTACCCGCTTTTTTGGGCCGCACGGCCAGGCTGATGGGCCCCGGCGCGGTGGAAAAGCTGATGAACGCCAAAATCGCCGTCTTCGGCCTGGGGGGCGTAGGGTCCTTCGCCGCCGAAGCCCTCGCCCGAAGCGGCGTGGGCAGTCTTTTGCTGGTGGACGGGGACGACGTGGAGGAAAGCAACCTCAACCGCCAGCTGTTCGCGCTGCGTTCCACCATCGGCATGCCCAAGGCCGAGGCCGCGAAAGCGCGCATTTTGGACATCAACCCCGACTGCCGCGTGGACGCGCGCAAAATCTTCTACCTTCCCGGAAGCGAAGGGCTGATCGGCGGCTGCGACGCGGTGATCGACGCCATGGACACCGTCACCGCCAAGCTCGCCCTGGCGGAAGAATGCGCGAAAAAGGGCATCAAACTCTTTTCCGCCATGGGCGCTGGCAACAAGCTGGACCCCCAGCGCCTGAAAATCGGGGATGTCTTTGACACCAGCGTGTGCCCGCTGTGCAAGGTCATGCGCCACGAGCTGCGAAAACGCGGCATCAACGAGCTCACCGTCGTCTGGTCGGACGAGCCGCCAAGGGAATCCAGGTTCCCGGGCGAAGCGCGCCATTCCGGCCGCCCCGCGCCCGCGAGCTGCGCATTTGTGCCCCCTGTGGCGGGGTTTTTGCTCTGTTATGCCGCGGTCAGACACATTGTGGGGGATTTCGATGACTAAATGGGAACGGCTGCTTGCCATCTTCATGCTCATCGCCTTTGTGCCCGCCGTGGCGGCGCTGATTGTCGGCACCCTGAACGGCAACGAGCCGCTGGTGCTTTCGGGCTTCGGCGTGCTGATCGCCGTGTTTCTGTATGCGATGTACGCCAGAAAGAAGCTGGACAGCGCCTATTACGAGGAGCAGGAGCGCAGAAGGCAAGAGAAGGAAGGCGCCGAGGACGGCGCGCAAAAACCCAGCGACAACGACGGAGGAACGACATGAACAGCAAAAGGGAGTCCTTCCGGCTCGCCATTTTCATCGCCATTGCCCTGGCTTCCGTGTGCCTGATTCTGGGGGTGACCATGTGGCTCATCCCCTGGGGCAGCATGACGGCGGCGGGCATTCTCGTCGCCATCGGGGTGGCGGTGATCTGCGCCGCCTGCGGCATCTACGCGCGCGGCGTCGCGGGCGACGCCATGGCCAGAAAAGGCATATCGAAGGCCGACGAACGCTACAAATACGCCAAGGACAAGGCGATGGCGCTGGTGGGAAGAGCTGCGGTGGCGCTGCTGTTCGCCCTTTCGGTGCTGCTGATCGCCCTGGGTCAGGTTTCCGCCGAGGCCTTCTTCCCCGTGGCGCTGGGGTTCTTCGTGCTTTTCATGCTGGTGGTGGTGGCCACGCTGTTTTACATCAACAAACTGTAATCCCAAAGGAGAACGATAATGCCCGATCAAGCCAAACTGAGAACGTACGCCGAACTCGCCGTGCGCACCGGCGCCAACGTCCAGAAAGGGCAGAAGCTGACCATCAGCGCGCCCGTGGAGTGCGCCTTCTTCGTGGAGCTTCTGGCCGAGGAAGCCTTTGCCGCAGGCGCCTCGGACGTGGAGGTGTTCTGGAACTTCCAGAAGCTCAACCGCCTGCGCTATAAAAACGTGCCCGTCGAGGTGCTGACCAAGATTCCCCAGTACCTCATCGACCAGAAAAACGACGCCGCCAGAAAGGGCGCCGCGCTGATCTCCGTCTCCGCGGAGGACCCGACGGTGTACCGGGACGTGGAGCCCGGCGTGCTGCAGGCCTACACCGTCGCCGCCGAGAAAGCCTTTAAGGAGTATTACGACACGGTGCTGGACGATCTGCAGTGGACGGTGGTGTCCGTCCCCTCCCCCGCCTGGACGAAGGCCGTCTTCCCCGACGACCCCGACGGTGAGGAAAAGCTGTGGGAGGCCGTCTTCAAGGCGGTGCGGCTGGACGAGGGCGACCCCGTCGCCCGCTGGAGGGAGCACACCGAATCCATCCGGCGCCACGCGGAGGAGCTGAACAAAAGGCGCTTTGTCGCCCTGCACTATCAGAACAATCTGGGCACCGATCTGACAGTGGGACTCAGGGACACCCACGTCTGGTGCGGCGGCGCGTCGGTCTCCAAGTGCGGCGTGCCCTTCAACGCCAACATGCCCACCGAGGAGGTGTTCACCTCCCCCGACCGCGGCAACGTGAACGGCGTGCTGAAGAGCTCCATGCCGCTGTGCTACAACGGCGTGCTCATCAAGGACATGGTGCTCACCTTCCGGGACGGCGGCGTGGTCTCCGCCTCCGCCAGCGAGGGCGAGGAAACCCTGCGCCGCCTGCTGGACATTGACGAGGGCGCGCGCCGGCTGGGCGAGGTCGCTTTGGTGCAGCACAGCTCGCCCATCTCCCGGATGGGGATCCTGTTTTACAACACCCTGTATGACGAAAACGCCTCCTGCCACTTCGCCCTGGGCAAGGGGTTTGAGGAGTGCGTGAAGGGCGGGGCGGACATGACAGCCGAGGAAAAGCTCGCCGCGGGCGTCAACGACTCGCTCATTCACGTGGACTTCATGGTGGGCACCGCCGACATGAGCATCACCGGCATCACCGCAGAGGGCGAGCGCGTCCCGGTCTTCGTCAACGGCGAATGGGCGATCTGACGGAGCGAAAACCATGCGCTGCGATTACCATCTTCACACGGGTTTTTCCATGGATTCCGACACCCCCATGCTCGCGCAGCTCAAACGCGCCAGCGAGCTGGGGCTTGCGGAAATCTGCTTCACCGACCATTCCGAGCACGTTTGGCCGGACCGGAAGCTGCAGTTCACGCTGGACATTCCGGCGTATCAAAAGGCCGTATCCGAGCTGCCCGACCTGGGCGTGCGGGTGCGCTGGGGCGTGGAGTTCGGCATCCCCTGCGACGAGGAGACCACAAAGGAGCACCTCGACCGCATCCGCGAGGCGGGGTTTGACTTCGTCATCGCCTCCGCCCACATGGTGGAGGGCGAGGACCCCTACTTCCCCTATTATTACGAGGGAAGGACGGTTTCCGAGGCCAACGCGCACTACGTGGGCATCCTGTTGCAGTACATCCGCCGCCTGCCGCCCGAGAGCTTCTGCGCCGTGGGCCATGTGGACTACGGATCCAAGTTCAACCCGGACCAGACCGCCGTCATGCGCTATTCGGACTGCCCGGACGCGCTGGACGAACTCTTCCGGCACGTCATCCAGCACGGCAAGTGCATCGAGGTCAACACCTCCATGTACCGAAAGCTCGGCAAAGACATTCCCGGCCTGGACTGGCTGACGCGGTATCGCGAGCTGGGCGGCGAGTACGTCACCTTCGGCAGCGACGCCCATATCCCGTCCCACATGGCGTACCGCTTTGAGGACGCCGCAGAGCTCGCCAAAGCCGCCGGCCTGAAGTACTACGCCACCTTTGAG
>ENA-OWOZ01000509-OWOZ01000509.1-bioreactor-metagenome-genome-assembly--contig:-NODE-509-length-48667-cov-3.442334_pt1 | contig 48667 bp, 30 predicted proteins | sample MGYA00238140_ERZ651804 | MGnify/ENA primary metagenome ERZ651804 (study PRJEB26910, sample SAMN07631232) | bioreactor metagenome | isolation source: Switchgrass digestor | place: USA: Dartmouth...
AGTACTATTACTTTACACACGAATGAGCCATACGCAAATATAACAGGCTTTTTAGGCAGGCAGGTTCGCCCTGGATTTACCGAGTGGCATGGTGAGAGCGGTACTCTTGTACAAAGAGGCATTGATTCCACCACTGCAGCCGCTTCTTATTATATGGGAGGAAGGGCGGTTTTACATAGACCGGGCAAACATTCTGACTGGGAAGCGGAAGTCAGGTTTTGCTCCAAGGATGACGTCCCGAAGGATGCCGATCCTTTGACTGTTGACTATTCCGCGGGCTATGCCGATTATGTGTCCGGGGTGGTAAGGGAATATGATACCAACAGGCGCTGGGCAAGGATTTATGCTGAGACTCCTAAGGGTGTCATTGAATATGTAAATCCCTTCAGGCCATCTGAGCTGAGTGATAATTATTATCCTGAATATGGCTCATGCGTAATGGAACATATAGTGGATTTTGCACTTGCTGTAAGAAATCTTGCCGCCAGTGAATTTGATGAAAATGACGCCCTGATGTCAATGATGATGGAAATAGGGGCTCAGGAATCTTCCCTTAACAATGGGAAGAGAGTATATTTACCGCTGGAAGGGGAGCCGGAAAGCGACAGCATTGTGCTGCAGGAAATAAGGAAGAAGTATAAAGTTGACCCCCTTGATATTGAAGCAATGCTGCAAATATGCTATCCTAAACCATAGTGCCGGTTGTATATTAATTGCATGTTATAGGCATATTATTTGTATTATTTATTGTATTTAATTTATACTAATTAAATGTGTATAATAAATGGAAAGGTTGTGAAAGCATGGATGGAAAACAGGTCTGTAAAGGCAAAAACGGTCAATTCTTTAATGTACTGGATTTTGGAGCGGTTGGTGATGGAAAAGCAGTAGATACCGGCTCAATTAGAGCTGCTGTGCAGGCATGCGTTGAGTCAGGAGGGGGAACGGTTTACTTTCCTGCTGGTTCTTACTTAACCGGTCCGATAGAATTAAAAAGCAACATTACACTTTTCATTGACAATGGAGCGAAGCTGGTATTCAGCGGTGCAATTGAGGATTATCCTGTCGTAGATACATACTGGGAAGGAAAAGGCTGCAAGGCATATATGCCCCAGATATTTGCGGAGAGTGCTGAGAATATTTCGATAATCGGACGAGGAGTATTGGAGGGGCAGGGAGAACCATGGTGGAAAATGGCGTGGGAAAGAAAAGTAACCATCCCTCGTCCAAGGATGATCGGCCTGCAGCGCTGCAAAAATGTTTTAATTGAAGGAATTACTTTGCAGAATTCCCCCAGTTGGACTATAAACCCTGTATTTTGCGAGAATGTGACTATTCATAATGTGATCATCAAAAATCCTGCCAATTCACCCAACACGGACGGAATAGACCCTGATGCTTCGAAGAATGTGCATATATCCAACTGCCATATTGATGTGGGTGATGACTGCATTGCCATCAAGTCAGGGATTGAAGATGCCGAATACAAGGAATCCTGCGAAAACATTACAATAACAAATTGTACAATGGTCCACGGACATGGCGGCGTTGTTATCGGAAGCGAAATGAGCGGGAATGTCAGGAATGTAGTCATATCCAACTGTGTGTTTCAGGGAACGGACAGGGGAATAAGGATAAAGACAAGGCGAGGCCGCGGCGGAGTTGTGGAAGATGTCAGGGTGACAAATATTGTAATGGAAGAAGTATTCTGCCCCTTTGTAATAAATATGTATTATTTCACCGGCAGCACCAAAAAGGATCCCTATATATGGGAGGAAACCCCCTATCCTGTAACCGAAGGCACTCCTGTAATTCGGAATGTTCATTTCAGCAACATTACAGCCAAGGAGGTTTCCGCTTCCGCATGTTATATTAACGGACTTGCTGAAATGCCTGTAAAAAATGTAACCTTTAATAATATCCAGGTATCCCTTGCGCAAAATGCCGAGCCTCAAGAGCCTGCAATGGCTTATAATATGCAGCCGATGAGCAAACGTGGGTTTATATGTAAAAACGTTCATTCCATAAAGTTTAAGGATGTTGAACTCTATGGCCATGAAGGACCTGCCTATTCCATCGAAAATGTGAAGGGCATTGAATTTTTCAGCTGTGATTTGAGAAGCAGGGACAAAGACAATCCAGGTTTGGTACAGAATAATGTGGAGGAAATCAATATCTTCGGCTGTCGAATTGACTAACAAGATGAGATAAGACAGTTATATGACGGGGGACGGTTCTGTGTCCCGGGTTTGCGACCGGGATTGTGACAAGGAACCGCCCCCCGTATTAAGTTATCTAAGTTGTCTTAGCACTATCCTCTTGTCACTGGAAATTCGTAAAACGACAGAGGCGGCAAGAAGGTCACTTCGTCGAGAGGCGGCAGCATTGTGGGATTAGCTTCCCATCCGAAGGAAATATATGTGTCTCCTTCAGGAACTCTCTCCAAATTTAAACTTATGGTGTTAGGCTGGTTTCTGTCCGTGCTGAAGGAATCAATAGGTATGATACCCTTGGAATCCTTGATTGTAAAGCCTAAATTTTTCGCGTCAAAGCACTGGAAAGTAAAACCGAGTTTCATATTGCGAAATGCCACTTTAACGCATTTATCCACTGCAACCGCTTCATATATATCAGGAGCAAAAAATTCGGGTGCATTATACAGTATATTTCCGCATAATTTAGCCAATTTTTCTCCAAGCATTATGGAAGAGTGGGCATCATTATGAATATGGTCGCATAAGTTGCAATTGATGGTGGGAAGCACATAAACACCGGGAATTTTATGCGCTGCCTGACGTTGAGCCTCCCGAACCATACCCCAGCACTCATCATATGGGCTGTTGGTTTGCCTGTTTATCTGGAAAGTGAAAAACGGAACTTCATACCCTAATTCTTTCCTTGTTTCGTTTACAAGTCGCTCAAAACATTCAAAATAGATGGATGCCTGATTCGGTACGGCATCTGAACATCCCTGGTACCATAATATCCCTGCAACCTTGTTTCCGCATTCCCTGATTTTTTCAATCATATTCCGAAACAAATCACCTTTTTGGGCTATGTCCCAGCGGCTGATGGGAGAACCTCCCAAGGCTGTGGATATTAAGCCCACCGGATAGTGGGAAATTTGATGAAAAGCTTTCCCGAACGAAATATACGGAGAAACGCCTGTGACACCTATTTCAGCATTTGGGTCATCCGCTGCAAAGCTGGATTCATTGATAGGATGGCAAGCCAGGTCCCATTGCCTGCGGTTGCGGTATAAATGTACCTGCAGGCTTGGAGGATCATAAGCAATATCCTTTGCACAGCCTGAGGAATTGGACTGGCCTGCTACAACAAAAATGTCTCCTACCCCGATATGCAGCCTCACATCCCCGCGGAAAAGTTTTACTACTCCCGGATCTAAAGTCGTATCTAATCCGGTCTCAATCCTGTACAATCCTCCCGCAGGAACCCGCAATGATACGTTCCATGTTCCGCTCAGTCCGTCTTCCGAGGGCTGGTAATTTGGTATTGTCCACGGAATGACCTGGGAACTGTCATCCTCGCTTAAGACGCGAATAACCGGATGGGCTTCGATTACGCCTACATTTATAGCTACTTTCGGTACCTTATAACATCCGGAAAGGTTTATCACTCCAAATCCGTTTTCGTGCTGAATGATTTGCCAATCCATTAAACCCTTTTCAATAAATACACCGTGCATATAAAAATCTCCTTTCATAAACTATAAACTATTAGACGCATTACTATGACAGTGAAAACAGAAAAAAACAATCAAATTACAAATTATTAAACAATTATAAATAATAACTAATAATAACTATAAACATAATGACTGCCTTTATGGGTAGTATATCATAAAATGATATTTATAAAAATGATTATCAGTTAAAATTTATATAGGGATAGATTTACAGAATTGTGTTAAATGTAATAATTCAATTTGTTTAATTTATATATTGAAAGTGAAAAATGTAGAATTATATCGGATTATGTTCTATAATAAAAATATTAATATAATAGATAAAAAATAGTAGAAAAAAATATAAAAATAGGAATTAAATAAGGATTAAAATTAAATAAGGATTAAGATAGGAATAAAATAAGAATTCTGCATATTTTAACTTATCTTATGGGTCTTATAATTCTAGTAGGAAACACATTCTTTATAAATAGGAAAACAGGCAAAACAAATGAAAAACGGGGGTACAAAAGATGAGAAAAGTTTGGGAGTTAATGGAAAATAAAGGCGGCAATTATATTTTCCCTTTTCTATGGATGCATGGCGAAGACCACGAAATCATCAGGGAAGAAATAGATAAAATTCAGGAGTGCGGAATCAGGGAGATTTGTCTTGAATCAAGACCCCATCCTGACTTTTGCGGGCCTCGCTGGTGGAGTGACGTTGACTTTATTATAAATGAAGCGAAAAAGCGAAACATGCGGGTTTGGGTGCTGGATGATGTTAAATTTCCTACCGGTTATGCAAACGGGGCATTCAAAACAAAGTATCCTGAGCTGGCAAAGGTATATTTGGCAGAACGGCATATGGATATTATCGGGCCTGCGACAGACAACGCAGTACTAATAAATCCTTTCCTGGGCAAGGACGGAAAATTATTGAAAGTTATAGCCTGCAGAAAACCGGATACCGAGACTACGTCCGTATCAGGGGAAGGTATGATTGATTTAACAGACAGGGTCCATGAGGGTTTTGTATATTTTGATCTACCGGAAGGACGTTACCGTTTATTTGTCCTGTTCACGACAAGAGAGCAGGGCGGCAGGGATTTCTACATGAATCTGATTGACGGCAGGTCAGTGAAAGTCCTGATCGAAGAGGTATATGAGCGGCACTATGAACGATACAAGGATGATTTCGGGAAGACATTTGCGGGCTTCTTCTCGGATGAACCGGAGTTTGGCAATACACCTGGTTACGATTTTCACGAAGTCCTCGGGAAGAATAACGTCAAGCTGCCGTGGAGCGAAGAGCTTTCAGACGCCCTAAAAGAACAATGGGGTGAAGATTTTGGTAAAAACCTGATAGCCCTGTGGTATGATATGGGGGAAAAGACACCGTCAATTCGCAGCCAGTATATGGAGACGGTGACAAAATTGGTATACAAATGCTTTTCAGGGCAAATTGGAAAGTGGTGCGAAGAACACGGAGTTGAGTATATCGGCCATATAATTGAGGATGATAATGCCCATGCAAGACTTGGCTGCAGCATAGGCCATTACTTCAGGGAGCAGAAAGGCCAGCACATGTCAGGTGTTGATGTGGTTCATTTTCAAATTGTGCCCGGTTTCTACGAAAAAATACACCAGTGGCTTTCCTGGGACGGAGACGGGGAATTTTTCCATTATGGACTTGCAAAAATGGGTAGCTCCTGCGCCCATATTGACCCAAAGAAAAAGGGAAGGGCCTTGTGTGAGCTTTTCGGAAACTATGGATGGGCAGAAGGCGTTTCGTTTATGAAATGGCTGGCAAATCATATGCTGGTCAGAGGAATTAATAGGTTTGTACCTCATGCATTTTCACCCAGATTCCCTGACAGGGATTGTCCGCCCCATTTTTATGCAAGGGGCAATAATCCTCAATTTAAGCATTTCACATTACTGATGAAATATATGAATCGTGTTGCCCACCTGATTAGCGGCGGGGTCCATATCTCAGACGCAGCGGTGTTGTATCATGGGGAATCCGAATGGAGCGGCGGCAAGACCATGCTGTTTCAGAAGCCGGTAAGAAAACTTTTGGAAGCGCAGTTAGACTGTGATGTTGTACCGGCGGATATATTTGGGGAAGACCATGTCCGGGTGGAGGAGAAAAAACTCAGGATAAACCAGGAGACTTACGGTTGTCTGATTCTGCCCTATTCACAATATGTGCCAAAGACTGCCGTTGATTTTATTATTAAAGCTGCAAATGATGGGTTGCAGGTATATGTTATTGATGACCTGCCAATAGCTGATACTAACGGAAGACCGCTTCCCATCGAGTTTGCGAATGCTGTACGGGTTGTAAAGCTGGAGGACATAGCCAGGGTAATTAAAACCAACCAGGTTACGGAAATAGTATGTGATAAGGAATTGCCTAACCTTAGGTTCTATTGCTATGAACATGAGGATGAAAAAGTGTACCTCTTTTTTAATGAAAATCCTTTTGAAGCTGTTGACACTCAGATACGAATTTTACGTGGAGAATATGGGGCAATAGAAGAATATGATGCTGTTCAAAACAGGATATCAAAATACCTCATGGCCGACAACAGTTTCAGGCTTTTCCTGGAACCAGGGCAGCTCAGGATATTTATTTCTGCGGCTGATGTATCAGGAGCGGAAGGATTTCCTGTTTTGGCAGAGGCAAAAGAAATAAACTGTGATTGGCATGTTTCACTGTGTGAAGCCGGAAGCGGTCCGAAGTTCGAAAAAAAGATGGTATTAAAGGCCTCCATGGGTCTTCCGAACATGAACGGACCTGAATATTTCAGCGGTTTTTCCGGCACATTTCGCTATGAGGGCAGTTTTGTAATAAATACAGAGGATATGGGCAAAAACGGCAGCAGAAGGTGCTTCCTGTACTTACCCGGAATAGGTGATTGCGCTGAAGTTACAGTGAACGGGAAGAATGTGGGCATGATTCTGGGGGCACCGGACCGGATTGAAATTACCGATGCCTTGGAATACGGTGAAAACAAGCTGATTATTGACATAACCAATACCCTTGTTTGGAAACTAAGGGACCCTGTATCTTCCTTCATGCAACTTAATCCAACAGGTTTGACGAAAAAACCGGTATTGGAGTTTTATGAATAATAAATGAAAATGTAATAAATATGAAGAATTTTACAGATAAAAGTTTCATTCAGCTTGACAATATTTAAAAAAAATTCTATACTAAAACTGAATATAGTACGTCCTACAAACAAAGATAAGCAAAGAATTATAAGCAATATGATTATAGGAAAAACTTTAGAAAAGAAAACTATAAACAATATAATTATTGATAATAAAAGTATTGACAATAAAATCATAAACAATAAAATTAGAAACAAGAACCGTTGAAATTTCCTGTTTTACCGTAAAGGGGGGAATGGTTGTTAGTTATGGCTAACAACTTACAGCTTGGTAACATTGAGCCCTTAAAACGTGAGCCGGTTTCTATGTCAGTACTGAATATTATAACAGACAATATTATATCGGGGAATTTAAAACCCGGAGATAAGCTTCCTACTGAAATTGAACTGGCAGAACAATTGGGCATTTGCAGAAATTCGGTGCGTGAAGCAATAAAAATGCTTTCTTCTCTTGGAGTAGTTGAAATAAAGAGGGGAATGGGAACATTTATTGTTGAATCCATGCCGGTTTCCAGCCTGAACCAATTGGTCTTAAGCCTGGCATTTCATCAAGGCACATCTAAAGAGTTGGTGGAATTAAGATTACTGCTTGAAATCGGGGCAGCAATTCTTGCCATTGAAAATGCCACTGAGGAGGACATAGCGAAACTCGAACAAGCTAATACCCGCCTTATGGAAGCGCAGGAAAATCAGCAAGAAAATAAGGATGTTTTGGCAGATTTGGATATGGAAGTGCATTTTACATTACTTCAAATAACAAAAAACGCATATGTAGAAAAGATTGGGAAAGCCATATACAAACTGTTTTATGCATCCATAAAAAATACTGTAATTGAGGATGAACATAAAGCTTACAGGAATCACCAGCTATATATTGATGCAATTAAAAAAAGGGATAAGATTGGAGTAGTAGAAGCGATAAAAGAGGCTTTTTCATATTGGATAGATTACATGAAAAAATGATGATTATGTGATAATAATAACAAAGGGTATTAATGACCAGGAGCATTAACCTCGTGGAGGAATATGAATATGAAAATGGTAAATGCGGGAGAATGTGAAGGCTTTAAAGTTCCCACCCCCTATCAGAGGGAAATAAAAGTTATTTTTGCACCTGACAAAAATGATGTGCAAGAAGCCACATTGAGTCAAGTAGTTATATCTCCTTCAAGTAAAACTAATTATCATGCTCATGACCGTTCAGAAATCATATATATTATCTCGGGTGAGGGGATTTGTGAGTATGAAGAAGGCCGGCAATTGATGCTGCAGCCTGATGTGGCTCTATATATTGCCCCGGGAGAAAAGCATATGTTAATAAATAATTCCAGTGAGCCTTTAAAAATGATTACCATTTTTGTCCCGCCTTACAGTAAAAAAGAGCTGAATGACAGGTGCAGCAACTGCACCTAAATTATGCTGTAAGAATTATGTTGCAAGAATTGTGCTGCAAGAATATCAAATACGAAAAGAAATATCGTGAGATATAATGAGAAAATGAGAGGGATATGGTAAGGGCAAAATTGAATTCATTGAATTAAGAGTCAAATTGTATGTAGTATGTAGTATATACTATATTATATATACTATAAATGTAAATGATAAATGAAAGGAATGATGAAGTTGACCACTATTGTAGCAGTATATACAGGACAGGGCTTATCTGAAATCGTACAGAGGATTTTCAAGGAGCAACTTCCCGATTGCAGGCTTATCAACATTATTGATGACAGTATTATCCATGATGTAATAAAAGAAGGAAAACCCAGCAAGAAAATAATACAGCGCTTGCTTAAGTATTTTCAGATAGGAGCCGATATTGGAGCTGATATTATTATAAACACCTGTTCTTCAGTGGGGGATGTGGTAGATATTGCAAGAAAAATCATTGATGTTCCCATAGTGCGGATTGATGAACCAATGGCAAAACGTGCGGTGGAAAAATATAAACACATAGGGGTACTTGCCACCCTTCCTACCACACTGGACCCTACGGCAAGACTAATAAAATCTCAGGCTGCTTTAAGCGGAAAAGAGGTTGTCATTACTGAAGGGCTTGCAGAAGGAGCTTACCATGCATTAATAAATGGCAAACCTGAAGAACATGACAGATTGATTTTTGAAACCGCCCGTAAAATTTCCAGGGATGTTGAATGCATTGTTTTGGCCCAGGGTTCCATGACAAGGATGCAGGATAGACTTACCAGGGAAATACAGAAAGAGATTTTGGCAAGTCCGCCTTTATGCGCAGAATACGTTAAATCATTGCTTGGAGGTCTGGCTAATGAACAAGGTTAATGTCAATAAAGTTGATGTCGACAGGGCTGATGTCAAAGAAATAAGTCCAAATGAATTAAATGAATTGAAGGAAATCGCAAATACATTAAGGAAAGATATTATAACTATGATATACCAGGCGGGAGACGGGCATCCTGCACCCAGTTTGTCAGTAACTGATATTTTAGCAGCCCTGTATTTCAGGGTCATGAATATTGATCCCCTGAACCCGGACTGGCCTGAGAGGGACAGGCTCATTCTTTCCAAGGGTCATGCCTGCCCTGCTATGTATGCGGCGCTGGCCAGGAAGGGATACTTCCCTCTTAGTGAACTTCCCAAACTTCGTACATTACACTCTATATTACAGGGACATCCGGATATGAAAAAAACACCGGGAGTTGATTTTACTACAGGCTCGCTTGGAAACGGTATTTCAATAGGTTTGGGAATGGCGCTTGCGGGAAAACTGAAAGGATATAACTATTATACTTATGTAATTACCGGTGACGGGGAATTGGAAGAAGGTATTATATGGGAAGCCTTGATGGCAGCCAAGCGCTATGAAACAGGAAATTTAATTGTTTTTGTAGACAATAACGGAATGCAGAGCGGGGGTAAAGTTGAAGACGTGTCCGGGTTATACCCGATCATTCCCAAATGGGAAGCCTTTGGCTGGCACTGTCAATCCATTGACGGTCATGATATCGAGCAAATACTGCATGCCGTAGAATGTGCCAGGGCAGAAAAGGACAGACCTTCCGTAATAGTTGCAAAAACCGTTAAAGGAAAAGGAATACCTTTTATGGAGAACAACAACTCCTGGCACAAAGGAGCTCCGACTAGGGAACAGTGGGAAGAAGCAATGGCGGCATTAGGGGGTGTAAAATAATCGTGAAACAACAGAGTACAAGGGTGGCCTTTATTGAAAAACTAACCGAACTTGCAGATGAGAATCCGAATGTAGTACTGGTTTGTTCAGATTCCACGAAGGTGGTTAAGGCTGATCAATTTATTGAAAAATATCCGGAAAGGGTATTTGATATGGGTATATCCGAACAGAGTGCGGTTGCCTGTGCTGCAGGACTTGCTTCCTGCGGACTCATGCCCTTTGTTGCAACTTACGCAGGGTTTATCACTATGAGGGCATGTGAACAGGTAAGAACTTTTGTAGCTTACCCAGGGCTAAATGTAAAATTTGTAGGTGCAAACGGAGGAATAGCCGGCGGAGAAAGAGAAGGAGTCACGCATCAGTTTTTTGAGGACCTGGGAATAATGAGAACTATACCGGGAATTACGGTGGTTGTTCCTGCGGACGCTTCACAGGTAAGTATGGCTGTGAGAGCCGTGTCAGAGATAAACGGACCTGCCTATATACGTATCGGGAGCGGTCGTGACCCGGTGGTATTTGAGGATTATATACCTTTTGAATTGGGAAAGATAAGAATTCTTAAAGAAGCAGGAACGGACGTGGCGGTTTTTACCAATGGCTATCCAATAAACAGAACCATTGAGGCTTGTAATATTCTTGAGAAAAAAGGGATAAAACCTATAATTGTGGAGGTACACACCCTGAAACCTCTTGATATAGAAGGAATTGCGGCAATACTGGAAAAGACGGGAGCCGCGGTTACGGTTGAGGACCACAATATAATTGGGGGCCTGGGGAGTGCAATTGCTGAAGTAATTGCAGAACATAAACCTGTGCCCCTTGTGAGAGTAGGCTTAAGAGATGTTTTCCCTGAGTCCGGAGAAGCTGAAATGCTGCTTGATGAATACGGAATCGGGGTCTCTGATATTGTTAATGCTGTTGAAACTGTTTTGCGAAAAAAAGAACGGGAGAGATGGAATAAATGAGTGTAGAAAATGTAAGAAGTATAAATGAAGGATATTTTCGCAGGGTAATGAAGCAAAGCAACAACCGGCTTTGGATAAACAATCCCACCGTGGAAGAAGCATATAAAGCAATTGAAGCCGGTGCTATAAGTTGTACGACAAATCCGACCTATTCTGCAAAAATGATTCAAGCAGAATCCGAACACTCGGATGCAATGAATATTGTCTGTAATGTTGTAAAGGAAGTAAAGGACGATGCCGAGGCAGCAAGAATAATCCAGCGCAGATTGGTGAAAAGAATACTGGGTCCGTTTATGCTCATTTATGAGGCAACAAACGGAAATGCGGGTTTTGTTTCCATTCAGGGTGACCCCTACGCGGAGCATAACCCGGATAATATTATTCAAGAAGCTCTGGAAGATATGAAGCTGGGAAAGAATGTCATAGCAAAAATCCCGGTGACGGAATCGGGCTTAAAGGCTATTGAAGTTCTGTTAGAAGAGGATATACCGATAATTGCCACGGAAGTAATGGGAATTTCCCAGGCAATTTATGCGTGTGACCTTTATGTAAGGGTTTGTGAGAGAACGGGTAAATATCCACCTTTTTATATTACCCATATTACAGGAATATTTGACCAATATATGAAGTTGGTTGCAGAGCGGGATGGCATTGATATATACAAGGATATTTTGTGGCAGGCGGGATGTATTGTTGCCCGGAAGCAATACAGGATATTAAAGGAAAGAGGATATCCCGTTACTATGTTAGGCGGTGGAGCAAGGGGAATACACCATTTCACTGAAATGATAGGTTCCGACATGCATATTACAATAAACTGGAAAGGGACTGCTGATAAACTTATAGAAGAAGATCCCCCGGTTGTTTACCGCATGGATACGCCTATACCTGAATATGCGGTGAAAGAGCTTATGGAAAAAATACCGGACTTTAGAAAAGCATACCTGGAGGACGGTCTTAAAGTGGATGAGTTCATGGATTATGGACCTGTTAAGCTGTTCAGGGATATCTTCATAGAAGGATGGGATTATCTTTTAAAAACAGTAAAACAATGCAGGGAGAAACGTTAGATTTATAAGTAATAATGTCGGGATAATTTAATAATATCGAGATAATTAAAGTAAGGAAAGAGGTGCAATTCAGAATGAGCGAGAATATATCCAAAAATAACAAGCTAAATGAATATGTATATGTTACAAACTTAAAAGACCACAAGCCTGTTGAGATGCTGCCGGGAATCTTCAGGACAACTTTGACATATAACGAGCAGATGATGTTATGCCATTTTATTATGAAAAAAGGGGCTACAATACCGCTGCATAACCATAAGGCAGTCCAGAATGGCTATGTAATTAAGGGAAAGGTTCGTTTCTTTACAAAAGAAAATGACAGTATAATTGTGGAAGCGGGAAGCTCCTATGTATTTGATTCCGAAGAGTACCATGGCTCAGAAGTCCTGGAAGATTCCGAACTTATTGAAAGCTTTACACCTATGAGGCCCGAGTATATAGATAAATAGCAAAATAATGTGTGAAGCAATGCATGAAAAGTTAATAAATCAATAACGAATAAAAAGGTGGGGTCTGCTATGGAAAGAAGAGAAGGCATACCAAAAACAATGAAGGCCGTAGTTTGTTATGGACCGATGGACTACAGGCTGGAGGAAGTTAAAACGCCTGAAATAAATGAGGATGAAGTGCTGGTAAAGATTATTGCATGCGGAATATGCGCCGGAGATATTAAATCATACCGAGGGGCAGCAATGTTCTGGGGTGGTGGGGTCCTGCCCCCATGGAATGATGCACCGGTTATCCCCGGACATGAGTTTATCGGTGAAGTTGTAGCGATCGGGGATAATGCAAAGAAAAAATACGGATTGGAACTTGGGGATATGGCCGTGGCAGAGCAGATAGTACCCTGCTGGGAATGCCGTTACTGTAAAAGCGGGGCATACTGGATGTGTGAAAGACAGAACATTTACGGACATCAGAAAATTGTGGCTGACGGCGGCATGGCGGAATACATGAAGTATAACTCCCGCTCAGTAGTGCATAAGGTTCCCAAAAGTATACCGCCAAAGCACGCTGCAATAATATAGCCCCTTTCATGTTCGGTTCATACAATCGAAAGGGCCGGAATTGAGTTTGGAGATGTGGTGGTTATAGCAGGATTAGGTCCTATTGGCTTATGCAAATTGCAGCTTGCCAAATTAAAGAATCCCTCTCTGTTAATAGGAATAGATTTAAAGCCTAAAAGGCTTGAACTGGCCAAGAAGCTGGGCGCAGATATAGTGTTAAATCCCGCTGAAACCGATGTGGTAGAAGAAGTGAAAAAACTAACAGGCGGATATGGCTGTGACGTATATATACACAACTCCGGTCATCCGTCAGGGGTTATACAAGGATTGAAGATGATTAGAAAACTGGGTACTTTTGTGGAATTCAGCGTATTCTCGGCTGAGACCTCTGTGGACTGGAGCATAATCGGGGATCGCAAGGAATTAAATATAAAGGGCTCACACATTAGCGGGTTAGACGGTTACAGAGTGGCCGTCAATTTGCTTGACAAAGGGTTAATTAAGGTTGATGATATTATAACCCACGAGTTTAAACTGGAAGATTTTAAGACCGCATTTGAGCTTGCCGAAAAAGGAGAGGATTCAATTAAAGTATTACTCGTTCCGTAAACTACTGGTTCCGCAAATGCGAGGGAATAGGTATGAAGCTGCTGTTGGTTGATGATGAAAAATATACCCGTGAGGGTATTTGTTCCATGCTTCCTTGGAAAGAAATGGGAATTACCCATGTTGAAGAGGCAGATGACGGAATTAACGCCCTTCAAAAAGCACTGGAAATAAAACCGGACATTATACTTACTGATGTAAGAATGCCAAGGATGGATGGCATCAAAATGGCATATAAGATACGTGAAATAGTCCCTCACTGCAGTATTATATTTATCAGCGGATATAGTGATAAAGAATATCTAAAGTCCGCTATAAAATTATCTGCAATAGATTATATTGAAAAGCCCATAGACCTAAAAGAACTCAGGGCTACAATAGAAAATGCCGTATCCATGTTGCAGGAAGAGGAAGAAAAGAGACGTTATAAGACTGAATTAAGGAAAAAACTTAACAGCAGCATACCTGTTTTAAAAAATTATCTGGCATTGGGATTGGCAGAAGAGAGAGAAAGTTACGGATACCTTTGGGAATACATGGACATTGCTGCTCCTGGCGTAAATAAGGATGCAGAATTTATTACAGTTTTAATAAAGATATTAATTGATAAAAACGTAAGTGAATATCAGCTTAAGGAACTACTGCAGCAAAAAGACCTGAAATTGATTGAAAAAAGGCTGAGTGAAGAAGGCTTTGAAGTTATTATGGGCATCAAGGATGAAAGCCTTGTGATAGCCCATATACAGGTGAATCCGGCAATAAAACACAAGGTTAATGATGACTTGACGGCAAGCCTGTGTTCTGAACTGAACAGCATGTTTTCCCGTCCGATAAAGATACTTATATCTGCGGGAAATGCTGTAAAAGGGATTTCAAACATATGCAAATCGTATAATAAGGCTTTAGCCGGTTTGCAAAATGAACTGTTAATTTATAAGCTTGCTGAATATCTAAAAAATAATGATAAAAACGGATGCATATCCTTGATTAAAAAAATAGTACAAGGAATGTCATCTGATACATGTAAGACGAATAATACTCCGGGGAAACATGCCGTTGATTATTATTCCAGGCTTATGCATGAACTCATGAGGGTAAGCGAAGAGAAAAATATTGCTGTTTTTAACAGAAATGAGAAGGGCAATTTAGACAGAATTATATCAAACTTCCTCTATTCAAATGAAATAGAGAAATATCTATTGATGAAGGTTGAGCTATATTTTAATAGCATGTTTTACAGAAACCGGAAAAATACTATTGCAGAAAGCATTCGGAAAAATATTGATGACAATATAAGCAATCCGCAGCTATCGCTTATTACAATAGCCAAGCATTTAAACATGTCAATTCCTTATATGTGTGTGGTATTTAAAGATGAACAGAAAAAGACAATAAATCAGTATATTACCGAGTGCATGATAGAAAAGGCAAAGGAATATTTGCTGAACAGCAATATGAAGATAAAAGACATAGCGGCAAATGTGGGGTTTACCGATTGTAACTACTTTATAAAGGTTTTCAGAAGAATGACAGGACTTACTCCCATGGAATTCAGGGGGTTAAAATCATCATGAGGGTCAGCGGAATAATGAATAAAATCGTCCAGGTTTTTTATAATATGAAACTAAAGCGGAAATTGCTTCTTTCTTATTTTATATTAATAATTATACCGCTGGCCGTATTTTCTTGCCTTACATATGGCAGAAGCTCGGAGATAATTAGAAAGTACATATCTTATTCCGCTTTACAGAGTTTTAACCAGACCCATTCATTTTTATCATACAGGTTGTACAAGATAATAGAGGCGTCGGATATCATAGCTACTGATAAAAATCTCAATGAAATTTTGCAGAAAGATATTAGCAATTATGAAAAAGTGGATCAAGTGCAGGACATGTGGGATATCCTTATGTATTTAACTTCCTTCCAGAATAAGTATGACATACTTAAGGTAAGGTTGTACATAAAAAACGGGTTGTTGTATTCCAGGGAAAACGGCAATATATTCTGCATAGATGATATAGAATCATCTGTATGGTATGAGAAACTTAAAACAAAGAGAGGAAAAGTATTATGCTGCCCGTATTCCTATGTTCTGGAGCAGGATACAAAGGACCGGGATAACAATCTTGAAATTCTGTCCATAGCGCGGACAATAAAGAACCAAAACAGATATGAAGATGTTATTGCATTGTTAAGGATTGATATCGACAAAAGGATAATTGACAATATAATCAGGAGCACAAATCCTACAGATGACAGTATAACGTATCTAATAAATTCGGATAATGTCATTGTGGCTTCTTCTGACTACTTGCTTTTGCAGGAGTACGGAATTACTGATTTTAACAGGGCGGCCTCTTTCTCGGACGAAAAAAACTTTACTGAGATTACTGTAAATAATGGGAAGGTGTTTTTTTTAAGCAGGGAAATCCCGGAAACCGATTGGCTTATGGCTACCGTGATTCCATATGCTTCCTTTCTAATGGAAATAGAAAAACTGAAGCAGGCCATAATCATACTTATATTATTAATTGGAACGGCCGCATATGCCATTGCATATATCATATCCCACTCAATAACAAAAAGAATATCAAGGCTTGTTGCCCAAATGAGAGAGATACAGAGCGGAAAAATAAATAATATAATTGAGAACAACTATAAGGATGAAATAGGTGAGCTTTTTGAAAGTTACAATTATATGGTGAGGAAGGTATCTTCCCTTATAGATGAGCAATATAAGCTGGGGCAGGAACTGAAAAGCGCAGAGCTTAAAGCATTGCAATCTCAAATAAACCCCCATTTCTTATACAATACCCTTGATATGATAAACTGGCTGAGCTTAAAAAATTCAACCGGTGAAGTAAACTCGGCTGTAAGGGCCCTTGCGAATTTCTACAGATTGAGTTTAAGCGGGGGAAAGGATATAGTAACCATAGCCGATGAACTTAAACATGTGTCTTATTATTTACAAATCCAGAACATCAGGTTTGGTGACAAAATAAAACCGGTTATTGATGTTGATAAAGATGTGCTTGAGTATTCCATTCCTAAAATAACTTTGCAGCCAATCGTTGAAAACGCAATTCATCACGGGATACTGGAAAAACCTGATAAAACAGGGGTTATAACCGTTAAAGGCCGGAAAATTGAGAATACTATAATAATAACCGTAAGTGATGACGGTATAGGAATACCTGAAGAGAACCTGAAAAGCATCATGTTATATGAGTCCCTTAGTAAGACAGGCAGCAGCTACGGTATAAAAAATATTAATGAGCGAATAAAGCTTATATATGGCAATGACTACGGCTTAAACTGCACCAGTGTTTACGGCAAGGGCACGACGGTTGAAATAAGGCTGGCAGCGGTTAAATATTAGATTTAGGTTTCAAGGTTATACTTTTATGATATTATTATGGAGGAGGTTGCTTTCCTGCTTGGGAAGAAGGAGGATGCCTAAACAAACTCCATACCCTTATTCCTGGATATGGCTGATGAGGAATACGTGGTACCTATGTAAAAACAGTCCCCATGGCTCCCAGAATCAACCTATGCTTGGAAGCGAAGAAGAATGGTTCTATGGAGGCTTGCAGGGAAAGGCATAGTCCCAATTAAGTGATAAATATATGAGGAGGTTTTATTCAGTATGATAAGATATAACTTGGACAGGGAATGGCATTTTAAACCGGGAAATACATCAAATGATTGGTGGGTGGAAATAAAAAGCACTGTAGTTGATTTGCCCCATGATTTTAGCATAATCCAGAAACGGGACCCCAATACTCCGGCAGGGCCTACTAACGGCTATTTTCCCGGCGGAGTGGGTGTTTACAGAAAATCAGTTTTTATCCCGGAGGAATGGAAAGGCAAAAAGGTACTTGTTGAGTTCGAAGGAGTATATATGAATGCCACAGTACGTTTTAACGGCAATATTGTAGCCTACCATCCCTATGGTTATACCGGCTTTTTTTGCGATTTAACCCCCTATATTAAATACGGTCAGGAAAATTCAATTTCGGTTACCGTAAATAACAGTGCCCTGCCTAATACGCGCTGGTACAGCGGGTCGGGCATATACCGCCATGTATGGCTGCTGGTGGCTGAAAACGTCCACATAGCTCCATGGGGTGTGTATGCGGTTACCAAGCAGGCCTCGCCGGAAAAATCCCTTGTTTGTGTCAGGACAAAGGTTGAAAACAGCGGTTCAACCGATGAAAAAATTCAAGTCCGTTCTGTGCTGCTGGATGCCTGCAATAATGAAGTTGCAAATGTTGAATCCAGGCTTGAAGTTGCAGCGGGTGGCGCGGCTGAAGCCAAACAGGACCTTGAGGTAAGTCCCGCTAACCTCTGGTCTGTTGACAATCCCTACCTTTATACTTTAAAGAGCGAGGTTATAAAGGACGGGACCGTAATTGACAGTACTGAAACCAAAATAGGAATACGTACCATATCTTTTGATCCTAAAGAAGGCTTTAAATTAAACGGAATACCCATGAAACTTAAAGGCGGCTGCGTGCACCATGACTGTGGGCTGCTCGGGGCGGCGTCATATGACAGGGCTGAGGAACGGAAAGTGGAATTGATGAAAAGCTGCGGCTATAATGCGGTACGTTGTGCCCATAATCCGCCCTCGCCTGCATTTTTGGACGCCTGCGACCGCCTGGGAATGCTTGTAATTGATGAAGCCTTTGACTGTTGGCGGGAGGGAAAGAATCCTAACGACTACAGCGTCCATTTTGAAAACTGGTGGATGAAGGACATTGAATCCATGGTTCTAAGGGACAGGAACCATCCCTCCGTCATAATGTGGTCAACCGGCAATGAAATTCCTGAAAGGGACGGACGTTCCGATGGTTATGCTTATTCCAGGAAACTGGCTGATTTCATACGAAGTCTGGATAACACAAGGGCTATTACACATGCGTTGAATAATATTGTTCTCAAGAATGGTGGAGATGATGACCATTGGGGCAAAGTGACCTCAAAGTTTGTGGAACCCCTGGATGTAGTCGGATATAATTATATGCTTGAAAGGTATGAGATGGATGGCAAGAAGTTTCCGGGGCGCATTATATACGGTTCTGAATCATATCCGAAGCAAGCATATGAAAACTGGAGCGCTGTAGAGAGATTACCCTATGTTATAGGGGATTTTGTCTGGACAGCCTGGGATTATTTAGGAGAAGCAGGATTGGGCCATATATGGTATAACGGGGAAAAGGACTTCCTTGGCAAATATCCGTGGCATCAGGCCTTTTGCGGGGATATTGATATTTGCGGCTTCAGACGGCCACAATCTTATTACCGCAGCTGTGTGTGGGGATTGTCTACTGAACCGTATATAGCGGTACACAAGCCTGAATACTATGGAAAAACTCCGGACATTTCGGACTGGGGCTGGCCGGATGTTGCATCTTCCTGGACATGGCCGGGTTATGAGGGAAAACCGGTGAAGATTGACGTTTATAGCACCGATGATGAAGTCGAACTCATACTAAACGGTAAATCCATAGGCCGGAAACCTGCCGGAAAAGCCGAGAAGTATATTGCATCCTTTGAAACAATTTATGAAGCCGGCGAATTAACTGCAATCGGATATAAGAACGGTGTTGAAGTGTCCCGAAGCACATTAAAAACAGCAGGAAAACCTGCCTCAATAAGATTAACCCCTGACAGGAATGTGCTGAAAGCCCGGTTCGGGGATCTGAGCTATATAACCGTGGAGGTAGTTGATTCGGAAGGAAATGTTGTTCACAATGCAACCAACAATATTTATTTTACTGCTTATGGCGTTGGTTCACTGTTAGCCGTGGGCAGCGGAAACCCGGTAACCGAGGAGATGTATGTGGGAAATCAGCGCAGGGTTCATGAAGGCCGGGCTATGGTTGTTGTACGTGCAAACGGTGAAGAAGGCCGGATAATTCTGACTGCAACTGCTGAAGGATTACCTGCGGCGAATGCGGTTATAGAAGTTAAGCGGTAAATATAGGAGGCAATATAGGGAAAGTTATGGAGAACAGTTATAGAGTACGGAGTAAATAGTATATAGTACAGAGAGTATATAGTACGGAATTATAGTACGGAATAAATAGGTTTATAGGCTATAGATAGCTTATGGGTTATAGATAGAGGATATAGAAATAAAACAGGTTCGAAAAGTGAAAGGTGGTCATGTTTTGAAACCAGGCTCAAAATCAGTGTTAATGCTCAGACAGGGGATAGTAAGATATTATTCAAACCTTGTTTCATTAATCACTGTTTTTAATAACATGCCGTACAACGTAAAAGTAAATATATTGGTTTTACCTCTGTGGTCAATACCGTACAACATGGTAAATCCGTATACCAGCCTTTATATGATGGAAAAGGGGATAAGCGCCACCCAGATAGGATTAATTAATTCCCTGGGTTTTATTCTTAAAACGGTATTTGCAATATTTGCAGGCTATATAATAAACAGGTTTGGAAGAAGGTTTACGTTGGGAATTCTTGATTTCATCGGGTGGGCTGTCCCCATGCTTTTATTTTTTTTGGCCTCGGAATACTGGCTGTTTATGGCAGCAAGCCTTATTAACTGTATAACCGTTATAAACGGCATTGCCGGACAGTGCTTTTTTGTGGAGGATGTCAGCCATGAACAGCGAATTCATGTATTTAATTATACTTCCATTGTTGGCTCGCTCTGCACGTTATTTACTCCGCTGTCAGGGCTGTTTATTAAAAAGGCCGGCTTTTTGCCTGCAATGAGGGCAATGTTTTTCTTTTCTTTTATTTCAATGGGAATGTTGGCCTTTTGTAAACTGTTATTTTTAAGGGAAACATCTGTGGGAATAAAAATGAAAAGGATGAAGCGGGAAAAAAATAATAATTTATTTAAGGATTGTGTCAAAACTTTATCTTACATACTCAGCAATAAAATATTGCTGGTACTGCTTTCTGTAGATTTATTAATAAATTTTGCTGCCATTATAAATAACCTTTACTATTTTCCTTACCTGACAAAGCATCTTGGATTGTCGGAATCATCCATATCCTTTTTGCCTGCGTTAACTACTTTTATAAATATGATTATTTATTTTAATGTTATTGCTTATATAAAGAACATGATAAGGGCCATTATACTGGGTATGGTTATATACAGCATGGGGACTTTTGCACTTATAGCTGCATTTTTCTTTAATATAAATACTTATATGTGGATGGCGGTAATTGCCTGCACGGTTTTTTGGGCTGTGGGAAACTCAATTGTAAGTATTATTTTGAGGACGATGATAGCAAATGCCATTCAAGACGAAATACGGACGGATGTTCTTGGCATATTCAATATGATTTCCACTATGTGCATGTTCCCCATAGGTTATTTTGGCGGGTGGCTGTATGAGCTATCCGGTGCTTATCCAGTTTACTTTGTCTTTTTTACATATTTGCTTGGCCTTTTATCTTTCCTCTTGTTTTATGGCAGAAATGGGAAAAGATTTGAAAATACTGGCCTGAGCATGTAAATAAAATTAGATATAAAATTGAGATAAAGATATTACTATACATATTAAAATTTTACGATTTACATCAAATTTCCCGCTGTGCTATATTTAAATTGCATAAAAAGAATATATAGTTATTCTGTAAAGATATTATTTTTATACTATGCGAGCAAGGATGTTATGATTTACCGATATTTACATTCAATTAAGCAAAGTCAGTCAAATTAAGGAAAGTCACAAAAAGTTAACCCGGTATTTCAAAGTGTGTCAGGAATTATTATATTCATTTTTTGAGGTGTATAAATTTGAAGAATAACAGCATAGTAAAAAGTATATCAAAAAATAAAACCTTGCTTCTGATGTTGATGCCGGCAGTGATACATGTATTTATATTTTCTTACCTTCCCATGGGAGGTATAGTTATGGCCTTTAAGCAATTCAAGTATCAACTGGGAATATTTAAAAGCCCCTGGGTAGGATTTAATAATTTCAGGTTCTTTTTCCTGTCAGGCCAGGCTATTACTGTCACCCGCAACACAATACTGTATAATCTGGCATTTCTTGTTGTGAATACATCTCTGGAAGTTATTTTTGCTGTCATACTCAGTGAAATATCAGCGAAACATTTTAAGAAAATAGCCCAGTCCATCATGTTCCTGCCCCACTTTGTTTCATGGGTTATAGTAGCTTCAATTGCATACAACATATTTAATTATGAAACAGGAGTGCTAAATAACCTCTTAATAAGCCTTGGATTGGAACCTGTAAACATTTATGCAAAGCCGGCTGCATGGAAATATATCCTTGTAGCTTTTAAGGCCTGGAAATCAGTGGGATACGGTACAGTAGTATATCTAGCATCTATTGTAAGTATAGATAATGAGTTGTATGAAGCAGCAGAAATTGACGGAGCCAATATATTCCAAAGAATACGTCATATTACTATCCCGTGCCTGGTTCCTACCATGACTATACTTATCCTTCTGGCAATAGGCCAGGTTTTCAGGGGGGACTTCGGACTTTTCTATCAGTTGGTAGGTAATAACGGCCTGCTTTTTGATGCAACAGATATAATTGATACCTTTGTCTTCAGGTCACTGATGCAGTCTTCCGAAGTAGGCATGGCGGCTGCTGCGGGACTTTATCAATCCATAATGTGTTTCATAACCATAATGATAACTAATTATATTGTTAAGAAAGTTCAAAGCGATTATGCCCTGTTTTAGCTGCCAAAATAATAAACTATGTTTTGTTCCGGAGGCGTATTGAATGTCATCCAAAAATAAATCCTATGACAAAGTGATTTTTAACATAATCGGGTATCCTTTGATAAGTATATTCGCCATATTTTGCCTTATTCCCTTTGTCATGATTATTTCCTCTTCCTTTACAAGCGAGGAATATATAATAAAATATGGTTATAGTATTATACCGCGCCAGTTCTCTCTTGAGAGCTACAGGCTTACACTGCAGAATCCTGTTGCAATTCTGAGGGCTTATGGTGTTACCATACTTGTAACTGTTATCGGTACGGCACTGGGTGTTTTCATAAACGCAATGACGGGATATGTACTGCAGCGAAAAGACTTTCGCTGGCGAAATATATTTTCATTTTATTTTTTCTTTACCACTTTGTTTAGCGGCGGTTTAGTCCCATGGTATATACTTTGCGTGAAATACCTTCATTTAAAAGATTCCTTTTTTGCATTATTTGTCCCAAGCCTGGTTTCAGTATGGAATATATTGCTTTCAAAGGGTTTCATGAAAGGCATACCCTTTGAAATAACAGAATCGGCTAAAATTGACGGAGCGGGGGATTTTACTGTTTTCTGCAAATTAATTATTCCTCTTTCCAAGCCCTTGCTTGCAACAATAGGCCTTTTTACGGCTCTTTCCTACTGGAATGACTGGTTTTACTGCATGATGTTTATATCCAATGAAAAGCTTTATACCCTGCAGTATTTTCTTCATCGGCTCCTGGCAAGCGTCAGGGCTATACGAACCATAATGGAGCAGTCCGGAATGGATATCCCCACATTGCCCGTGGAATCAATGAAGATGTCATTGACGGTTATCGTAACAGGCCCAATAATATTCCTCTATCCATTTGTGCAAAAGTATTTTGTTAAGGGTTTAACTCTCGGAGCGGTAAAAGGATGAACTGTTTTAAAATGTTTATTAATAATGTTTATTAATAATGTTTATTAATAAGAAGTTAGTTTAGCTAGAATAAAAAGCTAAAATAAATTTTTCAATAAAAATCTAAAAAGAAGGAGGAAATATTATGAAGAATTTAATTAAAAGGCTTGTACCGGGTATATTTATAGTACTGTTCCTTGTTACAACCATCACGGGATGTACACAGAAAACCACATCCAATGACGGCGGAACTTCAAACTCAGATACGGCAAGTACCAGAACTGTAAACGGCGTAGATATTTCAAAATTTACAGAACTTAAAATGTACCTTATCGGTGATAAGCCGACAGATGCCGACATGGTTTATCAAGAGCTGAACAAACTTATTGAAAGGGATCTAAATGCGAAGCTTAATGTAGATTTTCTTGCATTTAGTGATTACACTCAGAAATATCCTTTAGTGCTTGCATCAGGCGAGGATGTTGACCTTATTTACACTTCCACGTGGTGTTTTTATGCCCAGGAAGCAACAAAGGGTGCTTTCGTGGAAATTACTGAAGACTTGCTGAAAAAATACATGCCGATGACATACGAGAAGCAGCCCGGAGTTTCTTTTGAACAGGGAAAGATTAATGGAAAGACCTATTTTGTTCCAAATAATCTTGCAGGAATTGCGGGTTCAGTAGTAGTTATCCGTGGGGACTTGAGGGAAAAATACAACATTCCTCAGATAAAAACACTGGATGATTTAAAAATGTATTACGAAGCAGTAGCAAAGAATGAAAAGGGTATATTCCCCTATGCGGCATCCCAGAATAACAATGAAATGAAGGTTATTGCCTTTTACCAGAAATATGATGTTGTTCGCCTGAATGGCGTAAACGATGATTATGCGTACATATACACAGAAGGCGATGTAAATGCTGATACTGTAAAATGGATTTATGATATGCCTGAATACCTTGAATTTCTGAAAGAGATGAAGGCTTGGGCAGATATGGGCTTCTGGTCTAAAAATGCTATAGCCAACAGTACACAGCCAAGGGATGCATTTGAGAACGGCACTTCAGCTTCGCTGGTATGGAATCTGGGAACTGTCGGAAATTCTGCCCGTAAGGTTAATCAAAGTAACCCCGATTGGAAACCTGAAATATATGATGTAAATCCTGGCGCAGTTCATACAAAGGGGTTATACACAGGTGACGGTATGGCCGTTGTTGCGACCTCTAAAAATATTGAAAGATCCTTCCTCCTCCTTGACAGATTAAAATTTGACCAGGAATACTATGAACTGTTCAGGTTCGGAATTAAGGGTAAACATTGGGAGGCTGTAGGCGCAGATATGTGGAGGCCTGCTGCTGATCAAAACAATTATCCTTTTGGCGGCGGTGGCACATGGGGAGTAAAGAATGAGCTGTTTGAAAAGAGAAGGGAAGATGAACTGCCGGTAGAAAGGGCAATATACGAAGATTGGAAATCCAATGTTGACAATTGGAAATTCCCCTATGAAGGGTTCATTTTTGACGATTCAAAGGTGAAAAACGAGGTTGCTGCATTAAACAGCCTTAAAGCAAAATATATTTACCTGCTTGAGCTCGGTCTGGTCGACGATGTGGAAAAAACTCTTGCGGAATTTAAGGCTGAAGCAATTAAAGCCGGTAAGGAAAAAATAGACGCTGAATTGAGAAGGCAGCTTGAGGATTATTTAAAAAATAGATAAACAGGAAAATAGAAAAAGAAAAACAGGAATTAATAAAAAAAAGAATTAATGGGAAAATAGGAAATGGAAATAAAAAGAATGAACGGAGTTGGGAACATAATATAAAATAAAGCTAATATGACATTACAGGGGTACTGGCTAAAGGTACCCCATTCCTTAATTAATTCTGATTATCATTAATATATGCATTGTTATGAATACATGCAAGGTTATCATGTAAATATGCGTATATGGCATAGATAAACTGCCGTGATTTATAGTAAGATTAGATTTATAGCATAAGATTTATAGTAAGATATAAAGATTGGATATACAAGGACTAAAGGGAGAGATTTGATTATATGATTATATATCATGGAAAATGGCAACGTCCGGTTATTGTACCAATGCCTGTTGAAGTAGCGGGATTGCTTCAGCCTGTAATAAGTTTGAACGGGACATGGAGACATAAAAGGAATGTGCAAGATAAGCAGTATAAAATAAAATCAGAAATAGAAGCAGAAGCGGAAATACCCAGCTCATGGGAAGATATAGAGGTTCCCTGTGATACGGCTATGGCATATTGCAAACGGGAAGCGGACCGGACAGATGATGAACACATATTTGAACGGACTATATCTATTCCTGATAGTTTCAAAAATAAACAGGTTTTCCTTCGATTTGAAGGGGCCAATTGCTACGCGAGGGTATGGATAGACGGCAATTTTGTGGCAAGCCATTACGGAGGATTCACCACATGGAATTGCAATATAACCGATTATATTACACCCGGCCAGAACTCTGTTTTACGAGTAATAACAGAGGATAGGTCCCGGGAACTAAACCCCCATTGCCGGGGAGGGCTGATCAGGGATGTATGGCTGATGGCCCTTCCCGAGATACACATAACAAGGCTGCACGGGGAAACAACATTTGATGATGAATATAAGGACGCAACATTGAAGGTTATGCTCGGGACAAGCTGCAGGGGGAAAGAAGAGGCAGAGGTGGAGCTGAAGCTAATATCCCCGGCGGGAGAGGAAATGGAAATGGATATTCCGGTGGTGACATTTGACGGTTTGTGTCCCGAGAAGGAAATAGAAATAAAGGTGGAATCCCCCCTCAAATGGGACGCGGAACACCCTTGGCTTTATACCTTGGAGGCAAGGCTGAAGGTAAAGGGCGAGGTGGTGGAGAAAGTACAAAGGAGGATAGGTTTCCGCCAGATAAAAATAACAGGCAATCAGATGTATATAAACGGGCAGGAAGTGAAGCTGAGGGGCGTGTGCAGGCATGAGATATCGCCCCTTAACGGGAGAGCCCTTACAAGGGAATTGACGGAGAGGGACGTTAAGCTGTTTAAGGAGGCAAACATAAATTACATCAGGACATCCCATTATCCGCCGTCGGAATATTTCCTCGATTTGTGCGACCAATATGGCATTTATGTGGAAGACGAAATAGCCCTGGCTTTTATCAGCAGGACTCTTAAATATACTCCCCAATCCCCTGCCCATGCCGAACGATATCTTGAATTTATGAGTGAATTTATAGAAAGGGACAGAAGCCATCCTTCGGTTGTCATATGGTCCCTTGCCAATGAATCTTTTTATGGCCCCAACTTTGCCCTGATAAATGATTATGCGCACGCGGAAGACCCTACAAGGCCGACTAAGTTCAGTTACCCCATGACAATGCAGGAGGAAGATAAACCTGTAGATATCTGGAGCATACATTATTCCAACTATTATGCCGACCTTGCGAAGAAGCATGATAATGTGAGCCTGGGGTATTCTCCGGGATACGACAGGCCCGTGCTGCATGATGAATATGCCCATGTGGCCTGCTACAACAGGGACGAGCACAAGCGGGATCCTGCCGTGAGGAGTTTCTGGGGGGAAAGCATAAAGAGGTTCTGGGACAATATATGGAACACGAAGGGAGCCCTTGGGGGCGCAATATGGGCAGGCATAGATGAAGTAAACATACATTCGGGAGGAGAAACTGTACTTGAGTGGGGGATAATAGACATATGGAGGAGGCCGAAGCCCGAGTACTGGATGGTAAAGAAGGCGTATTCGCCGGTGAGGATAGAGAAAGAGGAATATGAGAATCCGGGGAAAGATGTGCTTAGGGTGGAAGTGGAGAACCGGTTTAACCACACCAACCTGAAGGAAATCAGGATAGAGTGGAGAGTGGGAGAGAAGGAAGGAGTAATAGAGGGCTTTGATTTGGAGCCCCGGTGCAAAGGTATATTTGAAATACCCGTGAGCGAATGGAAAGAAGGGGATATAGTAAACCTTAAGTTCATAGACGGGACTGGGATGCCGGTAGATGAGTACAACCTGGAAGTAGGAGGAAAGGCAAGGAGCCTGCCTGAGGCCAAGGGACCGGCCCCGGACATAGTAGAAAACGGGGAAGAGATAAGGATAGTGGGAAAGGAATATGAGGTGGTATTCAGCAAAGAAGACGGGCTTGTGAAATGGGGCAAATACAAGGGCGATGTGCTGATAAAAGGCGGGCCCTGCATGAACATGACGGGCCTGAAACTGCCGGAGTGGAGATTGGAAAGGATAAGCACTGAGAAGGGACAAAATGAAGCCGTGGTAAAGATAAAAGGAAGCTACGGCGACGTGTTGTATGTTACCTTTAATGTTGGCATAGACGGGGAAGGATTAATCACAACCGGATATACAATAGATAAGATAACAAGGCCAATGCCCAGGACGGTAAAGATTCGTGTAGGAGTGGACTGCGGAGGACTGGACGAGCTGGGAGTATACTATATACTGGACGGCAGGCTTGATACTCTGGAATGGGAAAGGAAAGGCCTGTGGTCGGCATACCCCGAAGACCACATAAGCAGAAACAGGGGCAAATGCAGGAAGAACAACGGAGGACTGGACCCTTCATTGGGAGAAGAGCCAAAGATACCCTGGTCCCAGGACGAGAAGAATTATGCCCTGTATGGAAGGTACGACATAGGCTTGAGAGGAACGAATGATTTCCGGAGCATGAAGCACAACATTTACAGTGCGGCGGTGTATGCAGAGGGAAGGGAGTGGGCTGTAAGGGCCGAATCGGACGGAAGCCACTCGGTGAGGCTGGAGCTTATGCCAAACCCGTCATCAATGATAGATGACAGGGACCCTGGAATAAAGTATGTAGGAACATGGTACGCAGTAAAGGACGAAAGCGGCAGCTGGTGTGACACCGAAATGTGGAGCAATACTCCTGGGGACTATGCGGAGTATACCTTTAGAGGTACGGGGATATGCTGGATTGGCTCGGTAGACATGATATGCGGAATGGCGGATGTATATATCGACGGGAAACTTGTGGCCCAGGACATTGACCTCTTCGTGGAGGAAGCGGAATTCCCGGGTATGTCGAGGGGATATGAAAAGAGATACAGAAAGATTCTATATTCCATAACCGGTTTGGAAAAAGGCTTGCATACCATAAAGATAGTGGTGACAGGCAAAAAATCCCCGAGGGCTAACTATGCTTATGTATCGGTTGATGCTTTCAGGGTGCTGGATGACAATAATCATGATGAAGGTGATATAAAGCTGGTAATAAACAATGACTACAATTATCCAAGGCTGGCATGGGGAAATTATGTAAGAAATGCGGTAAACGTACATGAAGGATATAACAACAAGGTATACATTCGGTTCACAAGGAGGGAATTTTAGTCATGATAATACACCCGGGAAAATGGGTACGGTCCACTGTATTACCTGTGCCTGTTGAAGTAAATGGTTTAAAAACATCTGTGATAAGTTTAAATGGCAAATGGAAACTAAAATTAAATCCCCAGGGGAATTACTGGGATAACTCTTCTGGGCTTGACGGCTGGGAGGATATAATGGTTCCTTCCGATATATCCGTAATTAGAAATAAAGAAGGTATAAAAATCGGGGAATATGCCTATAAGAAGATAATATCAATACCGGCTGATTTCAAGGGAAAGAAAATATTTCTGAGATTTGAAGGAAGCAACGGATTTACCAGGGTATGGGTAGACGGACACTATGTTACGGAGCACAGGAACGGTTTTATTACCTGGAATTGCGATATAACAGACTATGTAACACCGGGATATGATGCGGTACTTACTGTGGGAATAAACGAGGATGCCGATGACGTCAGCGGCTTTAACAGGGGAGGGCTGATCAGGGATGTATGGCTGATGGCCCTTCCCGAGATACACATAACAAGGCTGCACGGGGAAACAACATTTGATGATGAATATAAGGACGCAACATTGAAGGTTATGCTCGGGACAAGCTGCAGGGGGAAAGAAGAGGCAGAGGTGGAGCTGAAGCTAATATCCCCGGCGGGAGAGGAAATGGAAATGGATATTCCGGTGGTGACATTTGACGGTTTGTGTCCCGAGAAGGAAATAGAAATAAAGGTGGAATCCCCCCTCAAATGGGACGCGGAACACCCTTGGCTTTATACCTTGGAGGCAAGGCTGAAGGTAAAGGGCGAGGTGGTGGAGAAAGTACAAAGGAGGATAGGTTTCCGCCAGATAAAAATAACAGGCAATCAGATGTATATAAACGGGCAGGAAGTGAAGCTGAGGGGCGTGTGCAGGCATGAGATATCGCCCCTTAACGGGAGAGCCCTTACAAGGGAATTGACGGAGAGGGACGTTAAGCTGTTTAAGGAGGCAAACATAAATTACATCAGGACATCCCATTATCCGCCGTCGGAATATTTCCTCGATTTGTGCGACCAATATGGCATTTATGTGGAAGACGAAATAGCCCTGGCTTTTATCAGCAGGACTCTTAAATATACTCCCCAATCCCCTGCCCATGCCGAACGATATCTTGAATTTATGAGTGAATTTATAGAAAGGGACAGAAGCCATCCTTCGGTTGTCATATGGTCCCTTGCCAATGAATCTTTTTATGGCCCCAACTTTGCCCTGATAAATGATTATGCGCACGCGGAAGACCCTACAAGGCCGACTAAGTTCAGTTACCCCATGACAATGCAGGAGGAAGATAAACCTGTAGATATCTGGAGCATACATTATTCCAACTATTATGCCGACCTTGCGAAGAAGCATGATAATGTGAGCCTGGGGTATTCTCCGGGATACGACAGGCCCGTGCTGCATGATGAATATGCCCATGTGGCCTGCTACAACAGGGACGAGCACAAGCGGGATCCTGCCGTGAGGAGTTTCTGGGGGGAAAGCATAAAGAGGTTCTGGGACAATATATGGAACACGAAGGGAGCCCTTGGGGGCGCAATATGGGCAGGCATAGATGAAGTAAACATACATTCGGGAGGAGAAACTGTACTTGAGTGGGGGATAATAGACATATGGAGGAGGCCGAAGCCCGAGTACTGGATGGTAAAGAAGGCGTATTCGCCGGTGAGGATAGAGAAAGAGGAATATGAGAATCCGGGGAAAGATGTGCTTAGGGTGGAAGTGGAGAACCGGTTTAACCACACCAACCTGAAGGAAATCAGGATAGAGTGGAGAGTGGGAGAGAAGGAAGGAGTAATAGAGGGCTTTGATTTGGAGCCCCGGTGCAAAGGTATATTTGAAATACCCGTGAGCGAATGGAAAGAAGGGGATATAGTAAACCTTAAGTTCATAGACGGGACTGGGATGCCGGTAGATGAGTACAACCTGGAAGTAGGAGGAAAGGCAAGGAGCCTGCCTGAGGCCAAGGGACCGGCCCCGGACATAGTAGAAAACGGGGAAGAGATAAGGATAGTGGGAAAGGAATATGAGGTGGTATTCAGCAAAGAAGACGGGCTTGTGAAATGGGGCAAATACAAGGGCGATGTGCTGATAAAAGGCGGGCCCTGCATGAACATGACGGGCCTGAAACTGCCGGAGTGGAGATTGGAAAGGATAAGCACTGAGAAGGGACAAAATGAAGCCGTGGTAAAGATAAAAGGAAGCTACGGCGACGTGTTGTATGTTACCTTTAATGTTGGCATAGACGGGGAAGGATTAATCACAACCGGATATACAATAGATAAGATAACAAGGCCAATGCCCAGGACGGTAAAGATTCGTGTAGGAGTGGACTGCGGAGGACTGGACGAGCTGGGAGTATACTATATACTGGACGGCAGGCTTGATACTCTGGAATGGGAAAGGAAAGGCCTGTGGTCGGCATACCCCGAAGACCACATAAGCAGAAACAGGGGCAAATGCAGGAAGAACAACGGAGGACTGGACCCTTCATTGGGAGAAGAGCCAAAGATACCCTGGTCCCAGGACGAGAAGAATTATGCCCTGTATGGAAGGTACGACATAGGCTTGAGAGGAACGAATGATTTCCGGAGCATGAAGCACAACATTTACAGTGCGGCGGTGTATGCAGAGGGAAGGGAGTGGGCTGTAAGGGCCGAATCGGACGGAAGCCACTCGGTGAGGCTGGAGCTTATGCCAAACCCGTCATCAATGATAGATGACAGGGACCCTGGAATAAAGTATGTAGGAACATGGTACGCAGTAAAGGACGAAAGCGGCAGCTGGTGTGACACCGAAATGTGGAGCAATACTCCTGGGGACTATGCGGAGTATACCTTTAGAGGTACGGGGATATGCTGGATTGGCTCGGTAGACATGATATGCGGAATGGCGGATGTATATATCGACGGGAAACTTGTGGCCCGGGACATTGACCTCCTGGTGGACGGGGTTGAGTTTCCCGGAGCTTCCATAGGCCACGATAAGAGATATGGAAAAGTCCTGTATTCCGTAACCGGCTTGGAAGAAGGCAGTCATACGATAAGAATACAGGTGACGGGGAAGAAAAACGCCAGGTCCGCGAATTCGTATGTGGTAATAGATGCTTTCAGGGTTATTGGGGAGCATGAAAAGGACGATATAAAACTCATAATAAACAATGACTATAACTATCCCCGGTTGTCATGGGGCAATTATATGAGAAACCCGATAATTATCGGGGAAGGGTATTCGGACAAGGTATACATTAGGTTGGCACAAAGATAAATAAATGATACAAGGTAGTATAAATGTCATATTTGATAAAAACATCATATTTGGTACAAACATTATACTCAATCTTAATGTAAAATATAAGTATTAGAACACTTTTAATACTATATTCAGATGAGGAGGTTTAACAATGAAAAAAACAGAAGCAACAGAAATGAATCAAGCAAAAACACTGGCAAAACCAAGCATTATTCCGCAAATTCCATGGGAAAACGGAAAATTGAGGGTATCGGACAATGGAAGATTCTTGTGCCATGAGAACGGGACTCCGTTTTTTTGGCTTGCGGATACTGGATGGCTGATGTTTACCAGGCTGACAAGGGAGGAAATAGAAGTATATCTTGAAGATAGAAAACAGAAAGGATTTAATGTAATCCAGGTTATGGTACTTCATACATTCCCTCAGGTAAATGTATACGGTAAAACTGCCCTTGACAGCTTTGATAATATTGATTGGAACAGCAAACCCAAAAAGACATATGATCCTGATAATTATGACTACTGGGATCATGTAGACTATGCCGTTGACAAGGCTGCAGAGAAAGGAATATACCTTGCCTTGGTGCCGGTATGGGGCTCAATAGTAAAGAATGGTCATTTAACCCGGGAGAACGCCTATGAATACGGTAAATGGCTGGCATTACGATATAAAGACAAACCGAATATTATCTGGGTAAACGGCGGAGATATAAGGGGAGACTTCCATACCGAAATATGGAATACTCTCGGAAACGCTATCAAGGAATATGATCCCAACCACCTGATGACCTTCCATCCCTTTGGCCGCACCCAATCTTCAATGTGGTTTCATAACGAAAAGTGGCTTGACTTTAACATGTTCCAGTCAGGACACAGGCGCTATGACCAGATAATTATAGAGGGAGAAGATGAGGAAGAAAGATTAAGGAGTAAAAATAGCTGGAAGGGGGAAGATAACTGGAAATACGTTATGGAGGACCTGCAAAAGGAACCATTAAAGCCTACGATTGACGGAGAACCTTCCTACGAAGGCATTCCCCAGGGGTTGCATGATCCGAATGAACCCTTCTGGACAGATGATGACTGCAGGAGATATGCTTATTGGTCAGTATTCGCAGGGGCTTTCGGTCATACTTACGGGCACAGCGCAGTCATGCAGATGCATAAACCTGAGTACGGGAAAGGAAATTACGGGGTGAAAAAATACTGGTACGAAGCTATCAATGATCCCGGTGCTTCCCAGATGCAGCACTTAAAAAACCTGATTCTTTCAGTGCCTTACTTTGAAAGGGTTCCGGACCAGTCAGTGCTGTGCCGCAATGATGGCGAAAAATATGATTATATACTGGCAACAAGAGGCAAGGACTATTTGTTTGCCTATACTTACACTGCCCGCGATATATGCGTAAAGATGGGGAAAATATCAGGCGCTACCGTAGATGCCTGGTGGTATAACCCGCGGAATGGAGCCCTTGAGTTTATAGGAAGTTTTGAAAACACAGGAGAAAGGGAATTTTGCCCTCCCGGCCCGAAGCAGGCAGGAAATGACTGGGTGCTTGCCATACTGGATTCAAGCAAGGAATATTTTAAATAAAACATAAGGAAGGGGTACATGGATGAAAAAACGGCTAAATGGGAAATAAATGAAGGATGGTATCCCCATCCGGGCAAGAATAAAATAGACAAGGATTACTTTTATCTTGATTATTATCAGCGAATGGATCGGATACTGTAATACACAAAGGAAAAACCCAGGCTGTAAAGAATAAGCACAAAAAAGAAAGGAAAGTTCTTATGTCTTTCCTTTCTTTTCATATAAAACGTATGTGACAATAGTATAAAAATATTATATAATAATTATCATTAATAAAATTATTAATTATTATAGATGTAAGCATTATAATAATTAAATCCACGAAAAACTATAAAATTATAAAAGTAAGCAACAAGGCAGGAAAAAAACACATCGATGAATTTACATGATTGGAAAGGAAGTTAAAATGAGATACGGGGTATCATACTATCCAGAACATAAAGAGCCACACGAACTAGAGCATGATATTGCTTTGATAAAAGAATCCGGTTTCAATTTTGTCCGAATGGGTGAATTTGCATGGTGCAAATTTGAGCCGGTTGAAGGCCGTTATGAATTTGACTGGCTGGATGAGGTTATCGAAAGGCTTGGCAAAAGCGGAGTATATACTGTTGTGTGTACGCCTACGGCATGTCCGCCTGCATGGCTGGTTGAAAAACATCCGGAGGTCCTTTACAAGGATAACCGGGGATTTGTAAGGCCTTTCGGAGGAAGAAGGACTTACTGTTACAATAATCCTGTATACAGGGAATACTCCCGGAAGATTGCGGAGGAGATAGGCAAGCATTACGGAAATAATCCATATGTCCTTGGATTTCAGATTGATAATGAACTGGCCCAGGAAAGTACGGGCAGATGCCACTGTGATGTATGTAAGGAAAATTTCTGGAATTGGCTTGAGAAAAAATACGAGACCATTGATAACCTCAACAAAAAAATGGGAACTATTTTCTGGGGACAAACCTACAACCATTTCAGGCAGATTAATATGCCAATAAATACTATAGAAGTCGGTACATATGAGCCTATCTATGCATATTTTGACAATCCGTCCCTAAGGCTGGATTATGAAAGGTTCTGCAGCGAATCAATAACCGAATATCAGGATATCCAGACAGAAGCATTAAGAAAATATACAGATAAGATAATTACCACCAACGCCACCGGATTGGCCACAAACAGCATCAACTATTATGAATCATTTAAGAATTTGGACGTATATGCCTTTGATTATTATCCAAGTTTAAGGGATCTGGAGATAAATTCATTTCCATATGCATTTGCCAGGGGTATCCTCAACAAAGATTTTTGGCTGTTGGAATTTGCATCTGGAGGAGGCCACGGCCTGAGGGGAGCAGGAAGATTACAGGCCTATCCCGGAGCAATGAAGCAGTCGGTAATACACGCTTTTGCATCAGGGGCGGAGCTGGTTGCACATTTCCAGTTCAGGACGTTTCCATATGGTGCCGAGCAGCTCAACTATGCCATTGTGGATGCTGACGGAATCCCTAGGAGGAGGTATTTTGAAGTAAAAGATGCGGCACATGACCTTAAACTCCTGGAGAACATTCTGGAAAATTCGAAGGTAAAAAACCAGGTAGCCATATGCGTGGACTACGATGTACTCTGGGCCCTCAAGATCAAGCCTATAAACCAGGAAAGCTTTGATTACCTGAAATTCTGCACTGAAATATATAATGAACTCATAGCTTTAGGAATAGGAGCGGATGTTATATCATACAATCATAACCTTGAAGAATATAAGGCTGTAATAATACCTACTCCTTTTGTAATGAGTGACGAGTTTAAAGCCAGGGTTAAGGAATATGTAAAAAAGGGCGGAATACTGCTGTCCACCTTTTTAACAGGGGTTAAAAATATACACAACACGGGCATCAACGAGTCACTGCCCTGCGGCTTGACTGACTTGTTCGGCATTGTGGTAGCGGAGGTGGAACCGGTATTTGAACGTACGGTATCCGCCATTGAACTTAAGACAAAAACAGGAAAGATCACCGGGAAGAATAAGTACTGGACAGAGGTCCTTGAAAGTAACGGCGCGGAATTTATCGGTATATATGAAGATAGTTTCAGGAAGGGTTTGGGAGTTATCAGTAAAAACACATACGGAAAGGGAAAGGCATATTATCTTGGTACAGGTATAGACAGCGGATTACTGTCAGGTTTGCTAAAGGATGTCATAGAGGAAGGAAAGGTTGAAAGGGTTCCGTTCACGGTACCTGAAGGTGTGGAGATCATAACCAGGGAATACCAGGGAAGGAAGGTATATTGTATTTTTAACTTCTTAAAAACCGATGTGTTTATTCAAGCAGAAGGAAATTATACGAATATTATCACTAATAAAACAGTGGACAAGGATATTAAAATAGAACCTAAAGGATATGTATTTCTTATGGCATAAATAAAGCTGTTATATTTAATGCTGTTATATTCCGACCGATAAATTCGGCCAATAATTATATATTGGCTGAATTTACGGCATTTTTGTTAGGAGAAATTATACATGGTCATAAAAAACGTAAAGCATAAGTATATCGTGAGCCTTTTGGTTTCTTATATCCTGATTCTTATTATCCCAATACTTATAAGTTACTTGTATCACCACCAAGTGATTAAAGTAGTAAAGACGGATATACAGGAGTATAATAGTGTTGCCCTTGAACAGGCAATGAAGATAACAGAAAGCCGGCTTGAAGAGATTAAAAATACCGTTTATCAGCTTACTGTGAACTCAAAAATAAAGCATTTTATATATGTTAGCGAACCCTTTGAGAGCAGCTCATATTATAAAATATGGGAGATAAAAAACGATATACTTCCCTATACGTTAACCAATGATTTCATTGTGGATATTGCAATATATTTCAATAAAAGCGATACTGTAATCTCGTCCTATTCCATATACAACCTGGAATCTTTTTACAATAATTATATCGGGAATCATTCATTGCCGTTTTCAGGTTGGAGCCAGAATGTCCTGAACACATATTATGTTAACAAATTACTTCCGTCTATGACTTCCGTTATTAACGGAAAGCAGCATGAAACACTTGTATATATGCAGACCCTTCCCATAAGTTATCCGGGTCAGTTTGATGGCTTTATCATGGTAATGGTTGATAAAAGCAAGGTTAACGAAATTCTAAAAAGGGCCATAACCGGAAATCAAGGTTTCATTTATATAATGGATGAGGATGGAAATCTGTTGGCGGAAGCATCAAAGGGAAATGTGAAGGTTGTGCCGATACATATGGATTCATATGAAAGCGGAGGATTTACGGAAAAACGTATCGATGGGCAGTTGATGACAATATCCTATATGAAATCCCCTTATAACGGCTGGCTATATGTGGTGGCTATCCCGTCCACCATCCTGATGAACAAGGTGAACTATATAAGGAATATTGTTATCATTGTAACGGTTGTTTCATTGGTAGTCGGGCTTTCAATTGCATACTTTTTTGCCCGGAAAAACACCAGGCCTTTAAGAAAAATAATTGAGCTTTTAAAAAGTTCATTCAGGGATAATGACAATGATGCCGGAAGTAACGAATATTCATTTTTGGAAGGAAGCATAACATGGCTGATTAAAAACAACCAGTACTTGCAGCAGGCTGTGCATAAACAGAAACCAGTCCTGGAAAATGTTTTTTTTAATCGCCTGATGAAAGGTGAATTTAGCAGCAGGAATGAAATTGATTCCTTTCAGTCCAGCATTGATTTGAATATAAAGGGTAGACTGTTTGCCGTGCTGCTTGTAAGAATAAAAGGATATGAAGGGCTTACCAATGAAGAAGCATTAAAAGAGCTGGATGCAAGCAGAATTATTATAAGGGATATAATTAATACATGTTTTATTAATAAAGCATATTACTATTTCGTAGACAGGGACAAAATCGCGGTTTTGGTTACTTACGATAATAATGATGATACAGAACAATTTGAAGAATATGTGGAATATATTGCAAATGAAATATACAACAAGGCATGGCAGCAGTATAATATACAGGTTTCCTTTTACATGGGAAATATATATAACGGTTTAGAAGATGTGTACCTGTCCTTTGATGAAGCACGGTGGGTGCTGGATTATTTTTACGACAGGGAAGATGAGAAGGTAATTTCAATATATAGCCATGTGCCCAGGGATAATCAGCAGTATAGTTATTCAGTTGAACTTGAAACCAGGCTTATGAATCTTGTGAAGACGGGAAATAAGGCCGAACTGGAGAAATTGTTGGATGAAATATACAGGGAGAATTATGTTGAAAAAAGGTTGAAAGCTGACATTAAGAGCCAATTATTATACGAAATGCGGGGGACCTTAATCAAACTGTCGGAACAGTTGGATTTCTTTCAATTATTTGATAACAGGATTTGGGCCATTGATTGCGCAGGAGATGCAGACAAGGCATATGGTGAGATTGTTGAGCTGTACAGGAGCTTTTGCGATGCTTTAAACAACAGAAGGAGCAATAATGTCCTGAAGTTAAAAGAGAAAATTATTAGTTATATACAGGAGAATTATACCGATCCTAATTTATCTCTTGCGAGTATAGCTCACGAACTGGATATGACAGAACAATACCTGTCCCAGTTCTTTAAAAAATATATAGGGCAGAATTTTTCATCTTATCTGGAGAATCTCAGGATAGAATATGCCTGCAGCCTGTTAAGAGAGCATGACCTGTCTATTAATGAAATTGCCTATAAAACAGGATATAACAGTGATAAAGCATTTAGAAGGGCATTCAAACGTGTAAGCGGCATAAGTCCCACTTCATTTAGGGAGAATATTAAAAATGGTATGATTAAATAAAAGTGTGTGGTTCTATTTCCCCTGTTATTTTAAATATAGTGTGCATTAACAGAAGTGTGTGTTGAAATACCGGATAAGCAGGGTATAGAATAAAAACATCCAGATCATAATACAGCAGTTCCTTGCATGATTTACTTATACGATTTACATATAAATTGTGAAAGGGGAAGTCAAATTGAGCGATCTTAACATCTCCCTGGATGGAAAGAGGAATCATGAGAATCAATCACAAATCAAAATAAAGCTTAAAAACACCTGGAAAAAATTGAAAAAAACCAAATATCTTCAATTAATGATTATTCCCGGAATTATTTACTTCATTATATTTCATTATATTCCCATGTATGGAATTATTATAGCATTCAAGGATTATAATATGAAACTGGGAATTCTCGGAAGCAGATGGGTGGGTTTTGAAAACTTTGTAAGGTTTTTTAACCATCCCCATTTTTTCAGATTAGTGAGAAATACATTCCTGCTGAACTTATACAATCTTATATGGAGTTTTCCTGCGCCGATAATTTTGGCGTTGTTCCTCAATGAGGTTCGAAATCTCACATACAAGAAAATAGTGCAGACAGTGAGCTATCTTCCGCATTTTATTTCCACGGTTTCGGTTGTGGGAATCATTTTCATGCTGTTGTCACCCCAGGGAGGCTTGGTTAACAATGTCCTGGGAAAGTTATTTAATATTGAGCCCATTTATTTTGTAGCCGAGCCGAAGTGGTTCAGAACTATCTTTATTGTGTCGGGAATATGGCAGAATGTGGGATGGGACGCCATAATTTATATAGCAGCATTAACAGCAATAAACTATGAATTGTATGAAGCCGCAACAATAGACGGTGCTTCCCGGTTTAAACAAATGTTGCACATTTCGATACCGGGAATACTACCAACCATATCAATCATGCTCATTTTAAGAATCGGAGGTATGATGAGCAGCAATACTGACAAAGTCCTTTTGCTGCAGCTGCCAATCACTTATGAGGTGTCCGATGTAATCGGAACTTACGTGTACAGGCGAGGATTGGTTATGAGTGAATATAGCTTTTCAACAGCCGTGGATTTGTTCAATAATGTGATTAATATTATATTGTTAGTTATTGCCAATACAGTTTCAAGAAAAGTATCGGAAAACAGCCTGTGGTAAAGGAGGAATGACGCGTGGTCAGGGACAAATCACCATCATCCATAATATTGGATGTTATTATCCATACATCTTTAATAATTTTACTGATTGTTACTATATTGCCCATACTTCACGTAGCTGCAATTTCTTTTAGCAGCAGTACTGCAATAAACAGGGGGCTTGTAACCTTTTATCCCAAAGGCTTCAATTTGAATGCTTATATTAAAGTGTGGGAAGCTGGGACTGTACCGAATGCCTTTAAGAATTCGGTAATTTATACCGTTGTGGGAACCGCTATTAACATGGTTCTGACTATTACGACCGCTTATCCCTTATCAAAAAAGGATTTGCCTTTTAAAAAGTTCTATACAACATTGATAGTAATTACCATGTTTTTCGGAGGAGGGCTTATTCCCAGGTTCTTACTCGTAACTAAACTTGGATTATACAATACTATGTGGGCATTAATATTGCCCGGAGCCATTTCAAGCTGGAATTTAATCGTAATGAGAACATTTTTCCAAAGCATACCGGTAGAAATTGAAGAATCTGCTTATCTGGACGGAGCAAATGACATGCAAATCCTGTTTAGAATAGTTTTACCCCTTTCCCAGGCTTCTCTTGCAACCATCGGCTTGTTTTACGCAGTAGGGCATTGGAATTCCTGGTTTTCAGCCCTGATTTATCTAAAAAGCAACTCCAAATATCCTCTGCAGCTTGTTCTAAGAGAAATTGTTATCCAGGGTCAGATGGCAAAGGAATTGGCTGAGCAGGGGGACACCTTTCTGTGGCAGGAAATGGAAATGGTTAGCGTTGAAAGCCTCAAGTATGCTACCTTGTTTATATCCATAGTTCCTATGTTGATTGTATATCCTTTTATACAAAAATACTTTGTAAAGGGTGTCATGATCGGATCGTTAAAGGGATGATAACGTAAGTAAGGCTGATAAGGCAAGTAATAAAGCAAGTAATAAAGATTCATATATAAAAGAAAATTTTCGGGAGGTGATAGGTTCTAAAACGATAAAAAAGATTAGTTCGTTGAAGAATAATCTGAAAAATAAGGAGGATGGAAAGGTGAAAAGAAAACTGTTAATTGTCTCCATTTTGATTCTGTGTATGTTAACTACCCTGATTGCAGGATGCGCTCAGAAAAGCAGTTCAGGCAATGAAAAAAGCGGTACCGAACAGACAGGTACAAATGAAGGAAGCACAAGTGATGAAAGAAAAGAACTAAAATATGAGGTTCTATTTGTAATATCCAAAAACCGTATTCCTGACAGACCCTCTCTGCTTGATCAGGTATTGAAAGAAAAATTCAATATTGTAGTTGAATGGCAGGATGTACCCTCAAGTGGTCTTAATGAAAAGATAAACCTGCTCTTTGCAACAAATCAGTATCCTGATATGGTATGGGGCGTAGGATTCACAGGCGATACTCCTAAAAAACTTGGTACCGATGGATTCCTTATACCAGTCAATGAATACTGGGATAAGCTTCCCAACTACAGGGCATTATGGACCGACGAAGAGTGGGAAACAATGTTGAAATTTGAATCCAACGCTGACGGAAACCTGTATTATCTGCCCCAGAAGAACTACAGGATCGCATCTGCTGCATGGATTTACAGGAAAGGCGCTTTCGATAAATTGGGCTTAAGCTTCCCTGAAACGGTAGAAGATTTATACAATGTATTAAAAACTATCAAAGCTAATGACCCCAACTCCATTCCAATGCCTAACAGGGGCGGCGCAGGCGGGGTACTTGCAGGCTTGAAGCTTGCATACCGTGTAAAAGACGGCAGCTATATCGATCCTGATACGGGAGAATTTATACCTTATGGCGAAACAACCGACGCTTACAGGGAAGTATTAAAATGGGCTAATAAATTTTACAAAGAAGGATTAATTGATAAAGAATTTGCGACAGTTACAGATGAGCAGTGGACAGAAAGGTATGCCAACGGTAAATCATATATTGAATACAGCTATGCAGAACGTGATGTTTGGGCAAATACAACTATGGCAGCTGTTGACCCGAATGCAAACTGGGTATGGTCTCCTACGAATGTTACCGCATACCCTGAAAAAGGTTTCATGTATGACAGAGAACAAGCTCATACAGCAAGCGGATCCTTCTTTACGGATAAAATGAGCGAAGAACAACTTGAAAGAATGCTTGAATTCCATGACTGGCTTTGCACGGAAGAAGGAAGCCTGTTTATATGCATGGGTGTGGAAGGTGTGACATATGAAATAAAAGACGGAGAACCTGTATTCATGCCTCATATGTATCATTATGAAAGGAATCCTGAGGGAGAAAATGATTGGAAATACGGTCTGTATTTAGGTAACATAGTTCAGCATCCCGCATATATTAAGGAAGTTGGTAAAGATGCTAACCTGAAACTGAGTGATGCAATCAAGAGCAATTCAAGGGCTAAATACTTCCAGCCTATTCCTTGGAAACTTACAATAGATGAAGAAAAGACACTTGCTGACTTGGAAACAGTAGTGAAAGACATCAGGGATGAATACAGGCTGAAGTTTATTATGGGACAGCTTGATCCGAACGATGATAAAGCTTGGGAAGAATATAAGAATGCCCTTAACAAAGTTGGACTTGATAAAGTTGTCAAGATAAGGACAGAAGCTTATAACAGGATAAAGTAAGGAATATAAGATAATAAGGGGATATAAGATAATATAAATATGCAATAACAAATAAAATAAACATTTTAAAATAAACATATTAAAAAATATATTATGTTCTATTTAGATTTTATCAAAATATACGGGTAAGTTTGCATTAAACTTACCCGCATTTATTATAATCATATGTTAAAATCAGCCTGATTTTAATCTTATTTCAAGTCAGTTTCAATGAATTTTATATGATGCAATTAGCCTGGACGAATATAAATGTACCGCTTCTGTTCAGCGGTAAGAGGGAGGTCTTATGAAAGGTCTTATGAAGCGAGCGGTTATTATAACTGGTAATGAACAAAATAAACGAATCGAATTTGGTATTTCGTATATCTTAAGGGCGCTTCTGAATGTGGGATATGATGTTGAAAGGGCAACCCTTTCGGAAGATTATTGCCAGTACCGCCGGTTTGACGGCGATAAGATTTATGTAGGTTTCCGCGGGCAAGACAACTTTATTTCGTGGCTTGAGGAAGAGGAACTACTTCTATACCATGGCCCTGAGCCAAAAAAGGAGGGGTTTTACCTTGAAACCTGCCCCGGCGGACTGACGGTGGTTGTGGGGGGAAATGATGTGGGAGCCCTTTACGGCTGCCTGGAATTGGCAGAAAGGATCAGGAAGAAAGGACAGGTGCCAAGGAATCTTGCATTCTATGATGCGCCGGAGTTTACGTTAAGAGGGCCCTGCCTGGGATTGCAGAAAACCACCGTTGAACCCCCAAGGCTGACCTATGAATACCCCATAACACCAGGACGATTCCCCTGGTTCTATGACAAAGAAATGTGGATAAAATACCTGGACAAAATGCTGGAGTATCGCTGCAATGTACTTTATATCTGGAGCGGCCATCCATTTTCATCCCTTGTCAAGCTGGAAGAATACCCTGAGGCACTTGAAGTGACGGAAGAAGAGTATGATCTTAACAGGGAAATGTTCGGATGGCTCACGGAGGAATGTGACCGCAGGGGTATATGGGTTGTTTTAAAATTCTATAATATTCACATCCCCTATCCCTTTGCAATCAAGCACGGGTTGGAGCAGCGGCAGAGCAAAATACATCCCCTGGTTGAGGACTACACAAGAAAATCTATTATAGAATTCATAAAATCCTATCCCAATATCGGCTTAATGGTATGCCTGGGAGAAGCGCTGCGGGGAACACAGAACAAGACTGACTGGTTTGTTAACACCATTATTCCTGCTGTTAAAGAGGGAATGGAGCAGGCAGGGATTAAGGAAGAGATACCTATAATACTTCGGGCCCATGATTGTGACCCCTTTGCTGCAATAGAAGGGGTCAGGGGGATTTATTCAAACATTCATACTATGTGGAAATACAACGGCGAAGGGTTAACAACATATTTCCCGAGAGGTAACTGGCAGAAAACTCACCGGGAATTGAGCGGTATGGGGTTGAGCCATATTTTGAACGTACACATTCTCGCCAACCTTGAGCCATTCCGCTACATGGCGCCGGGATTTATTTTAAAATGCGTACAGGCAGGAAAAAACAGGCTTGGCGGAAACGGGCTGCACCTGTATCCGCTGTATTACTGGGATTGGCCCTATTCACCGGATAAGACAGAGCCCAGGATTCTTCAGATTGAACGGGACTGGATGTGGTATGAAGCATGGTTCAGGTATGCATGGAATCCTAACAGAGATGAAAAAGACGAAGCGATGTACTGGACAAGGAGAATTGCAGAGCAATATTCCTGCGGTGAAAAGGAAGCTTCATTGTTGCTGGAAGCTATGGAAAGCGCCGGGCAGTGTGCACCTAAGATACTTGGAAGGATCGGCATTACGGAAGGAAACCGGCAGACTTTCAGCCTGGGAATGACAATGAGCCAGCTTACAAATGTGGTAAAATACAGACCGAACAGGGAATTGTGGAGCTCCGTTGCCCGCAAAGGTGAGCAGCCCGATGATTATATAAGGAAGGAACTGGCCGGGGAACCTCATATCGGCGAAACACCCTGTGACATGATTCAAGAAGTTACGGAAGACGCGGAAAATGCCCTGAATAAATGCTGTGAAGCGGCAAAAATTATAGAAAGCAACAAGGGTGAAATGTCAAATGATGAAATAGTAAGAATCATGAACGACATAAAGGCAATATACTACATTACAAAGTTTTACTGCTGCAAGCTCGAAGGAGCAATGCAGGTCCTGAGATATAAATATACCATGAACGACAGGCTTGAGGGTGACATAAGCCTTCTTGAAAATGCCGCCAGGTGGATGGAAGCCAGCCTGGAAGCATACAGGAAGGTGATGGAAATTACTAGGGGAACGTATCTGTATGCCAACAGCCTTCAAACCCACCAAAGAAAAATCCCCTTCCCGGACGGCCAGTTATATAGGCATTGGGAACAATGCCTGCCTCTGTATGAAAAAGAATATGAGAATTTCAGGAAGAATGTTGAAAAAATAAAGGCGGGGATAACACCGAAAGCAAACAATAGCAGTGAGGAAGGAGCAAAATCCCTGCCACAGGCACCTTTCAAGTTATTAAGCGGGAACTGTGAGTTGTATAAGATTGAGAAAGGCAGCAAGGTTTTCACTGACAGAGAATATACAATCCAGGATGTAATCCCGGAGCTGAAAGGGCTTACGGGAATCCGGATCAGCAGTGATGCAGCGGAAACTAAAGGAGCTGAAATTAAGATTGAACTGTACGAGGACAGCCAAATACTGATTGGATATATGAAAGCAAAATCAATCCAATGGCTCCAGGTGCCTGACCTGGAAACCGATACCCATGCCGATGACAGGGGAGGTCTTGCAGTCAGGTTTAAAAATGCGGTTAATATCAACGGGTGCCCGCCTGTGGATGTCCATGCTTTCAGATATGAAAAGGGGGTTCATGAGCTGTATTTCGGTACAGGAAGCTTTATGGTGATCGGGGTGGTGCCGCGGCACGTTAAGCTTGAGTATAAGGATGGAAATTTTGCTGGTGAAAGTCCTGAAACACTGGATTGGTTGTATGAAGATTAAATGAAACAAGCTAACCTGGGACATTATAAAAATGACTTAATGTTGACATTAATGTTAAAATATTTTACACTTAAAACTGTGACGTAGTATGTCCTACGAACCAGATGAAGATTTATACTGAATTATATTTGGTGAATAACGTTTTTTGGGAGGATTTCTTATGGATACACCGTTAACAGCTCATACGGAAATGGATTGGAAACGAGTAATGAGACCCGCCCCTGCATGGTTTCGAGATGCTAAATTCGGCCTATTTTTTCACTGGGGACCTTATTCGGTACCGGCCTTTGAAAATGAATGGTATTCCAGGAATATGTATGCCAAAGGACTTTCACAGAACTTGCACCATGTAAATAAGTACGGCAAATTGAGTGAGTTTGGCTATAAGGATTTTTATAAATATTTTACCGGTGAAAAATTCGATGCCGAGGCATGGGCTGATTTAATTGCGTCCTCGGGAGCGAAATATGCCGGGCCTGTTACAGAGCATGCGGACAACTTTTCCATGTGGAACAGCAAGGTTAATCCTGTAAATTCAGTCAACTACGGACCTAAAAGGGATGTGGTGGGCGAACTGGAAAAGGCCATTAGGTCCCGTGGACTGCGTTTTATAGCTACATTTCACCACCAGTGGCTATGGGGATGGTTTATGTCCACTGACCCTGAGGCAGATGTATATTTCCCTGAGAATGAAGTTTTTTACGGCAAGGCCCTTCCCCTCGAAACTAACCGTTATATTCCCTGGAGGCTGCCTGACGATGACTTTAACCGGACATGGATGCAGAAGGTGATTGAAGTTATCGACGGCTATAATCCTGACCTGGTTTATTTTGACAGCAGGGCGAATATTATAGCAGAACAGTATAAATATAAACTTCTGGATTACTACTACAACAGACCGGGCAGCAGCACGGACGGAATTATAACTTACAAGCAGGATGACTTCCCCGAAGGGACAGGTATCAGAGATGTGGAATGCGGCAGATTCTCGGAATTGCAGGATTTCGTGTGGCAGACCGATGACCGCCTGGAGGCTAAGCGAACCTGGTGTTATGTTGAAGACCCGAAGTACAAATCGGCGACGGAAGTCATCAGAAATCTCTGCGACATAGTTAGCAAAAACGGTAATTTACTGCTTAATGTGGGTCCGAAAGCAGATGGTACTTTTGACGATGAAGCAGTAAAAGTTCTTCATGAGATAGGCAACTGGCTGTCCGTATATGGGGAGGCAATATATGAAACGCGCCCGTTTGTCGTATACGGGGAAGGAACAACAGAGCAAAAAGATGTGAATTTTGACGTATCCAAAATTGAGGCACAGACCAGAAAAGGAGTTTTCGATGAGGAAGAGACAAGCAACCTTCAAACCGAAGATTTACGTTTTACCACCAAAGGGAATGTCCTTTATGTTATTGTCATGGGATGCCCGAAAACTGACAGGATAGAGATTAAAAGTCTTGCAGAGGGCGCAGGACTTGCCTCAAAAAAGATTGGAAGGATAGATGTGGTCAACGGATGGCAAAATCTTGAATGGAGCAGGAATACAAGTGCTTTGACGGTTACATTGAAAGGAAGTATGCCATCCCAGCATGCTAATGTTTTAAAAATAATATATGAGTAAAAAAATATATGAGTAAAAATATGGGTAAAAAACTTGATGGGAGTGTTAAGATTGGATCACATTGAAAGATTTTACGCAACAATTGAAAGGCAGCCTGTTGACAGGCCTGCTTCATGGCTTGGAATCCCGGATCCAAGATCATTTGACGGATTGTTTTCATATTTTCAGACAAAGGATCTTATTGAAACAAAGAAACAAATTGATGATGATGTTTTTCCTGTGGAAATACCGTATCATTCTCCTACCAGTAATGCAATATATACGGCCTTGAATTTTTCAAAAAGGGGAAATGGCAAACCTGATGAAAGAACGCTCACGGCTCCCGGGTTTTTTGAGGATTATTCCGATCCGTCAAGGATAGATGAATTTGACTGGCCTGACCCTTCCAGGTACATTGATCCTGATGAATGCAGGCGGGTTGTGGATGAAGTTCCAAAGGGCTATGCCGTTTTAGGAGTTGTGTGGTCTGCCCATTTTCAGGATGCCTGCTCGGCTTTTGGGATGGAAACTGCGTTAGTGAAGATGATTACCGAGCCTGAAATGTTCAAGGCAGTAATTGACAGGATACTTGAATTTTATTTAAAGGCAAACGAGATCTTTTATGAAAATACAAAGGGGAAATTACATGCCGTCCTGATTGGAAATGATTTCGGAAGCCAGACCGGTTTGATGGTGTCGCCCGAATCCTTGCGGGAATTTGTATTTCCCGGAACCAGGAAACTGATTGAACAGGCAAAAAGCTATGGCCTTAAAGTAATACACCATTCCTGTGGCTCAATTTACAGTGTGATACCGGATCTGATAGAGGCAGGAGCGGATGTAATTCATCCGATACAGGCCCTGGCAAAGGATATGGAACCACGTAAGTTAAAGGAAAGTTTTGGAGACAGGGTTGCTTTCTGCGGGGGAGTAGATGCCCAGAATCTTCTGGTAAACGGAACTCCTCAGGAAGTGAGGGAAAAAGTCCTGGAGCTGAAGGAGATTTTCCCCACAGGGCTTATTATATCACCGAGCCATGAAGCAATATTGCCTGATATTCCACCGGAGAATATCGAGGCCCTGTTTAAAGCAGTAAAAGAATAAAAAAACATATATTCAATTTAATACATTATACTTGTTTTATAGGAGCAAATAAATGTAAGTATGAGTTTTGAAAGGGGTAAAAGCATGTTATTTAAAAAAGCCGTAAAGGAATTTATTTTTGCAGATGAAAGACCTTTTGACAGCTGCCATGCTTCCACGCTTGTTGTTCTTCCAAACGGTGACGTGCTTGCAGCCTGGTTCGGTGGTACCAAAGAAGGAGCAAATGATGTAGCTATATGGTGTTCAAAACGTACGAACGGTTCATGGTCATATCCTGTAAAGGTGTCAGACAGGGACGGTATACCTCATTGGAACCCTGTATTGTTTAGAAGGGATGATGGAAGAATAATCCTCTATTACAAAGAGGGGTATAAAATATCTGAGTGGTATACAATGGTAACTTATTCGGATGACGACGGGAACACATGGAGTAAGCCCGTTCCCTTGGTAGAAGGCGATATAGGTGAGGCTGCAAACAAATTTGGCTTGCCGGCAGTTCAAAAGGCGTGCAAAGGGGGCTATGATGGTCGCGGCGTTTTTGTAATCCAAAAACCTGAAGACGTAAAGGATGCCTTACAATGTGAGTCTTTCCTTGAAGAACTAATACCAATAGAAAAAGAACTGGCAGTGATGGTAGCTAAAAGCATTAATGGAGAAATAAAATGTTATCCCGTAGTAGAAATGACCTTTGATAATAAGGCAAATATAT
>ENA-OWOZ01000511-OWOZ01000511.1-bioreactor-metagenome-genome-assembly--contig:-NODE-511-length-48603-cov-36.587479_pt1 | contig 48603 bp, 47 predicted proteins | sample MGYA00238140_ERZ651804 | MGnify/ENA primary metagenome ERZ651804 (study PRJEB26910, sample SAMN07631232) | bioreactor metagenome | isolation source: Switchgrass digestor | place: USA: Dartmouth...
CTGCTTTCCCTGCCCACCTCGCTCCTTATGATGATCCTCAGCCAGGACATCATGCGGGTTCTCTTCAAGTGGGGAGAACTTTCGGAAAGCGATGTCCTTTATGGGGGTGCATGCCTTTTTGCCTATGCATCTGCCCTGATCTTTGCTTCCATGATTGCGCTGCTCAACCGGGCGTTTTATTCCATACATGACAGCAAAACACCGCTTCTCTGCGGCGTTGCGGGAATCGTGGCAAATTATGTGTTCAACTGGTTCTTCAGAAGCTACACGCCACTGGGGATAGCCGGAACAGCCCTGGCCTATTCCATGTCGACATTTGTGAACATGGGCCTGTTGGTCTTTGCATTCTACAGAAAGACGGGCATCCATGCTGTTTATGACAATGGCCGTTATGCCCTGCGTGCCCTGTTCGCCGCAATCCCGTCCGGCCTTGCCGCTGTGGTGACCGGCGCGCTCATAAGGCCCGATGTCACGTCCAAGCTGAGCCAGATCGTTTGTCTTGCGGTGCCCATGACCGCCGGACTCCTCCTGTTCTGGTATCTTTGCATGAAGATCCGGATTCCGGAGATCGGGATTGTCAACAACATGGTTTTATCGGGCTTCAGAAAGGTCGGTTCCATGTTTGGCAGACGGTTTTCCAGGTGAACGGTTAGCTGAAAAATAAAATAATGTAAAAAAGTGACATACGGGTATTGACAGACAGGCCTTGTTGGCATATAATGAGAACAAGTGTTCGGATAAAGGAGGACAGGATCCATGGACGAAAAGAAAAAGGCATTGGAACTTGTGATGAGTCAGATAGAGAGGCAGTTTGGCAAGGGTGCCATCATGAAGCTGGGCGAGGTATCCCATGTCAGCGCCGATGCCATACCCACCGGGGCGCTGTCTCTTGACATAGCCCTTGGGGTGGGCGGGCTGCCCAGAGGCAGAATCATCGAGATTTTCGGACCTGAATCGTCAGGTAAAACCACTGTGGCGCTCCATGCCATCGCAGAGGCACAGAAAGCGGGCGGAGAGGCCGCCTTCATTGATGCCGAGCATGCATTGGATCCTGTTTATGCCAAGAACCTGGGCGTGGATATTGATAATCTGATTGTTTCCCAGCCCGATACCGGCGAGCAGGCCCTGGAGATCACCGAGGCATTGGTCAGAAGCGGTGCCATTGACATCATCGTCATCGACTCAGTGGCCGCGCTGGTTCCCAAAGCTGAAATTGACGGTGAGATGGGAGAACAGTTCGTCGGACTGCAGGCACGCCTGATGTCCCAGGCCATGAGAAAGCTGTCGGGCGTGGTCAGCAAATCCAAGACCGTTGCCATATTTATTAACCAGCTCCGCGAAAAGGTGGGTGTCATGTTCGGCAACCCGGAAACAACGCCCGGCGGTCGCGCCCTGAAGTTCTATGCATCGGTACGCCTGGATGTCAGAAGGGTTGAAACATTGAAGGAGAACGGCGAACCCGTCGGCAGCAGGACCAAGGTCAAGGTGGTCAAGAACAAGGTCGCGCCTCCCTTCAAGGAAGCGGAATTTGACATCATCTATGGCCAGGGTATCTCCAGGGAAGGCTGCATCCTTGACGTGGGAACATCGCTTGACATCATCAAGAAGAGCGGCGCCTGGTTCTCCTATGGGGATCAGCGGATTGGTCAGGGCAGGGAGAACGTGAAGAAATTCCTGCGCGATAATCCGGAGATCACGAAGGAGATAGAGGAAAAAATCAAATCTGAGTACGATAAGGCTTTCCTGAACAGCATAGCGGTACCTTCCGCGGATGATGAAGTCTGAAGTTTTGTATGCTTTTAAAAGAGGGCGCTTTGTCCGGCGCTGATAAAAATAAGCCGGATTGGGCGTCCTTTTTTGCTGATATAGCGCCATGCTCCGAAACCATGGATTGTGCTATGATTATCTGGAAGTATTCAGAAATTATAATGAGGCAGGTGGCCCTATGAGAATCACGGCGCGGGAAAAATCGAAAGATGGCCGGATGGTAAGGATCTACCTGGATGGCCGGTATGGATTCAGCATTCCTGCCGATGTCTATACAACGAGCCATCTCTATGAAAAGGATGAACTGACGGAGGAACAGGTGGATCATATCAAACAGGACATTCTGGTCCAAAAGGCCAGGGAGCGTGCAGTCAACCTCCTGATGGCCAGGGACAGGAGCCGGTTCGAGGTCCGGACCAGGCTTGTGAAGCTGGGCTTTGATGAGGATATTGCCGAAAGGGTTGTATCGGATCTGGAAGCCATCGGGTATATCGACGACAGCCGGTTTGTCCTGAAATATGCTTCGGACAGGATAAAGTCCAAAGCCCTGTCAAAAAAAGCGCTGCGCTATGAACTGGAGCAGAAGGGCATCGGCAGGGATTTGATCGATGAGGTCCTGAAGGAGTTTGAGCCGGAAGAGGAAGAGGTTGCCCTGAGGGTAGCCAAAAAGAAATTCGGCAAATATGATCTGTCTGATAGAGCAGTTGAAATGAAAGCCCTGAAGTTCCTGATACACAGGGGGTTTTCATATGAAACTGCCTGCAATGTACTCAGGCGTCTGCAGGGAAGATAGTCCGGGAAATGCTCCGGAATTATTCCCTGCACAACGTTTATCCCTGTAAAACCGCACATTCCGACCCACTCGCTTTCCAGTTGACACAATTAGATTTAATTTATATAATAATTGCATAAAAATAACATGGAATTTTAAGGAATAGATTCCATAATAAGAAGGGGTGGCGGAATGGTGCGGTTTATGGATTTTCTTCGGGGAAGAAAAGGGCTCAATACGGTGGAAGTGGTTATCATTCTGGCCGTCATTCTCGGTATAGCGCTGCTGTTCAGAAAAGAGATCACCAGTTTTGTCAACGATCTGATTGCCACCATATTCAAGCCCGACATCGTCAATGATCTGGACCCCACAAAAACGACAATATCGCCCACACCCACAGGAGATTAAGGTTTCGCATTCGCCTCCGGATGGCATGGAGTAAGGCATGGGATACCGGAACCGGAAGGTTTGGTATCCCATGTTTCTTTATGGAAAAAGAATCGGCTCAAGCAGTGCCAAATCAAAACCCAATATGGCGGAAAAGTCCCTGTAAAGCGCCTTCGGAGGAAAAGCTCCCCCAACGGATATAAACATGGTATTGCAACCCAGTTGAAAATCATATATACTAACAACAGAAATTATTAGCTGGTAATAATAATCAGGTCATAAAGAGTTGACAGGTGAGCAATTTGAGCAGGGATTCTAGAGCGAAACAGGAACGACATGAACGTTTGGCAGCAACCCTAAAGGAGGATCCATTCCTGACTGACGAGGAAATCGCTGAGATCCTGAAGGTCAGCGTTCCCACCGTCAGGCTGGATCGCCTGGAACTGGGTGTTCCTGAGCTCAGGCAACGCATCAAGGAAATGGCGGCCAGAAACCACAATAAGGTGCGTTCCCTCCACGCTGATGAGATCATTGGAGAAATTGTCGAGCTGAACCTCGGTGAAAGCGCCATATCGGTTCTGGATACCACCGATCAGATGGTCTTTAACCACTCCAAGATTGTACGTGGGCATTACATCTATTCCATGGCCGAATCCATAGCCATTGCGGTCATCGATGCGGATGTGGCCCTCGTGGGAGTTGCCAATATCAAGTACAAGCAGCCCGTCTACTCGGGGAGCAAGCTTGTAGCCAAGGTAACGGTTAAGGAAAAAAGGGACAAGAGAAGATATATCGTCTGGGTGATGATCTACAACAAGCAGGTGGAGGTCTTCCGCGGGAAATTTATACTGGTTGCTATTGATAAAAACAGGTAATATGGAAACAATGGATTCATAGATATACAGCATAACCGAGGTAAGGAGTTGACCATCTTGAGAATCATAGTGGATGCCATGGGCGGGGACAATGCGCCGGATGAAGTGGTTAAGGGTTGTCTGGAAGCATTGAGTGTTAATAAACAAGTTGAAATTGAACTCGTTGGTGACAGGAAGAAGATTGAGAAATGCCTGAAGAATTGTTCATATGATGCATCAAGGCTGTTTATCACCGATGCCAGGGAAGAGATAACCAACAACGACGTACCCACCGAAGCCATCAAAAAGAAGCAGAACTCTTCCATTGTCATCGGACTTAAGAAAATGAAGAACAAGGAAGGCGATGCCTTTATTTCCGCCGGAAGCACAGGCGCGCTTCTTGCAGGATCGCTTCTCATCACAGGCCGCATGAAAGGTGTTCACAGGCCTGCCCTGGCGCCCGTCGTGCCTTCGGAAGGCGGCAGGAACACCATGATCATCGATGCGGGCATGAATACCCAGGTAAAGCCCATCAACTACATGCAGTTCGGGATCATGGGCGCCGAGTATATGAAGCATATGTTCGGCCTGGAAAGCCCGAGAGTCGGCCTGGTGAACGTAGGTACCGAAGAAAAGAAGGGCAATCACCAGCTCCATCAGGCTTATCAACTGCTCAAGAATTCCAATCTCAACTTCATTGGCAATGTGGAAGGCAGGGACATCACCGATGGCAAGGTTGATGTTGCGGTATGCGACGGTTTGACGGGCAATGCCATGCTCAAGGTGATGGAAGGAACCGGAAGGTTTTTCATGGATTATCTCAAGCGCATTTATTCCATGAGCCTTGCCTCCAAGATCAGCTTCCTGATGGTCAGGCATGAACTGAAGAAGCTCAAAAAGCAGATCGACCCCGAGGAAGTGGGGGGAACCCCCATCCTGGGTGTCAACGGTATTATCTATAAATGTCATGGCAATTCCAAGGCCAAGGCTTTCAAGAACACCATCCTGAAGGCTTGCAGTTCGGCATGCGTTACGGTTCTTGAACAGATTCGCAATATATTCGCAAAAATGGATCTCGGAGGTGCATATGACGAAGCTTTATAGAGCGGGTATCCTGGGGACAGGAAGCTGCCTTCCGGAGAGACGGCTCACAAACGCAGAACTGGAAAATATTGTTGAAACATCCGACGAATGGATCATCAAAAGAACCGGCATACGTGAACGCAGAATTATCGACAATGATACACCGCTTTTTAAGCTTGCAGCCAGCGCCGCAGAAAAAGCCATACAAGACGCAGGTATCCCCAGAGAAGAGATTGGGTTGATCATCGGGGCTACCCTTACGCCCGATTATCTGTCCCCCACTCTGGCCTGCCTCGTACAAAAGGAGCTCAATCTCAGCGGAGTTCCTGCATTTGATCTGAATGCTGCATGCACAGGCTTTGTCTATGCGCTGAATGTGGCCCAACAGTTCATTGAAAACGGCACATACAAATATATTCTTGTCGTGGCGGCTGAATCCCTGAGCCGGGTGACCGACTACCAGGACAGGAAGACCTGTGTCCTGTTCGGGGACGGTGCCGGTGCCGCAGTTGTGGGAAGGGTTGAGGACGCTACGGGAATTATGTGCTTTACCACCGGCGCATACGGCGAGCTGGGTCATAACCTGACCATACCGTGCCTGTATGCGACCGAAGAAGATTTGCAGAAGCGTAATGAGGGCAAGAAGCAGGTCATCTGGATGGATGGCAGCGAGGTGTTTGCCTTTGCTGCCCGCATCATGGCCGATGCAACCCTCAAAGTGGTCTCCGATGCGCAGCTGTCCATGGGGGATATTGACTACATCTTCCCCCACCAGGCCAATGCCAGGATACTCCAGAATGCTGTCAAGCGGCTGCAGTTCCCCATCGAAAAGGTCTATTCCAACCTGGAGCGTACGGGCAATATCTCTGCAGCCAGCATTCCGGTGTGCCTGGATGAAGCATCGCGGGCAGGTCTGCTGAAAAAAGGCGACAGGATCGTGCTGGTCGCATTCGGCGGCGGCCTGACCTATGGCGCTCTGCTTCTCCATTGGTCCAAGTAGCTGCCGAAAAACGGAAGGGAGGATGCGTTTTGGGTAAGATAGCTTTCATTTTTCCCGGACAGGGTGCCCAGTACATAGGGATGGGCAGGGAAATCTCCGAACTGTACCCGTCTGCGGCCGAAGTCTTTGAAAAGGCCAACCAGGCCCTGGGATTTGATATCAGGGACATGATCTTCAACGGAGACGAGGAGACGCTGGCCATCACCGAAAACACCCAGCCGGCCATACTGACTGCCAGCATCGCTTGTCTCATGCCGCTACTGGAAGCAGGCATCAGGCCGGATTATACAGCCGGATTAAGCCTTGGCGAGTATGGAGCTCATGTGCTGTCCGGAACCTTTACCTTCGAGGACGCGGTAAAAATCGTCAGGAAGCGCGGCAAATTCATGCAGGATGCGGTCCCCATCGGGTTGGGCGCCATGGCGGCCATATTGGGTCTCGATCGCGATGTGGTTATCGATATCTGCGAAGCAGCCCAGAGCGCCGGCGTCATCGGGCCTGCCAACTTCAACTGCCCGGGGCAGATTGTTGTGGCCGGCGAGACTGCGGCCGTCAATGAAGCTATCCGGCTGGCTACCGAAAAAGGAGCAAAACGCGCCGTGCTGCTGAATGTGAGCGCTCCGTTCCATTGTGTCATGCTGGAACCGGCCGGCGAGAAGCTGAAGGCCGTTCTCGATGAGGTTGAGGTCCATCCCATGAACATTCCCGTTGTGGCCAACGTAACCGGTAAGGTCATTCCCTCTGAGGACCAGGTGAAGGAACTTTTGATCCAGCAGGTCAGCAAATCGGTACTCTGGGAGGATTGCGTCCGCACCATGGTGGAGGCCGGGGTGGACACCTTTGTTGAGGTAGGACCGGGCAAGGTTTTGAGCGGGTTTATCAAAAAGATAGACAAGAATCTCAAGGCCTTGAATGTTGAAGACAAGGCTTCCCTGGATAAGACCCTGGAAGCCCTGAAAGGATAGTGGCTTATGGAATTTTCAGGAAAGACGGTTATTGTCACAGGATCCACGCGAGGGATTGGGAAGGCGATCGCCGAGAAATTCGCCGAGCTGGGTGCCAATGTCATGCTCAGCGGTACGACCGACAAGGTGTATGATGTGGTGAATGAACTGAAAGGCCGGGGCTTCAGCGTTGCCGGCTTTGCAGGGGATCTGGCGGTCCCTGAAAACGCCCAGGCCATCGTCGATCAGACCGTTGAGACCTTCGGCGGACTGGATATCCTGGTCAACAATGCCGGTATCACCCGCGACAAGCTGCTGATCAAAATGGAGGAAGAGGATTGGGACACCGTGATGGACATTAACCTGAAAAGCGTCTTTCTCCTGACGAAGGCAGCCGTGAAGATCATGATGAAGAAGAAAAAGGGTACCATCATCAACCTGTCATCGGTGGTAGGCCTCATGGGAAATTCCAGCCAGGCGAACTATGCGGCTTCAAAAGCCGGTCTGATCGGGTTCACCAAATCGGTGGCCAAGGAATATGCACGCAGGGGCATTACCTGCAATGCCATTGCGCCTGGATTCATTGAAACAGAAATGACGGGTTCACTTCCTGAGGAGGTTAAGGAATATTACCTTAAGAACATCCCGCTCGGAAGGCCTGGGACGACTTCCGAGGTGGCTGATCTGGCAGTGTTCCTTGCCTCTGACAGGGCTCAATATATTACCGGTCAGGTAATTAATATTGACGGTGGACTCTATATGTAATATTATTTCATAAGATAACGATAATATTTAGTTGCAGACCAATTTCCCGTCTGGAAGGGGGTGAACAGTGTGGTATTTAACAAGGTTAAAGATATCATTGTGGAGCAGTTGGGTGTTGATGAAAGCGAAGTAACCATGGAAGCTTCTTTTATCGATGATCTCGGTGCTGATTCACTCGATATCGTTGAGCTGATTATGGCTCTTGAAGAAGAGTTTGATTTGGAAATACCAGACAAGGATGCAGAAAAGATCGTAACCGTCGGTGATGCGGTTGAATACATTAAGGCTCATCAATGATTCAATTGAATAAAAAGAGTCCCACCACGCATGGTTGGGACTCTTTTTATAACGGCCTGCTGAGAGAGTCCTTGTTCAAGGTCCGGCGGCAGTTTGCTTCCCGCCATGACATGCTCAGGAAATCAAAAGCCGGTCATGAGCGGAGTTAAGCAAACCCTGAGCTGGTTTCGTCCCAAAGAACCTGTACCATATTGGATAATGACCGGAATCATTTCATTCTTATCTGATGCGGTGGTGAACCAAGGCTGGCCGGTACGGCATCTTGCGCCATCGCATGGTTTTCAGGAGGTCAAACATGATGAAAAGACGCGTTGTGATTACAGGATTGGGTGTGGTCCATGCGCTCGGCAAGGATATCAATACTTTCTGGGATGCGATTAAGGAAGGCAAGAATGGCATAACTACCGTAACCAAGTTTGATACCACCGATTTCAGCACCAAGGTTGCCGCCCAAATCGTTGATTTTGACCCCAGCGCCTATATTGACAAAAAAGAAGCCAAGAGGATGGATCTGTTCTGCCAGTATGCCATCGTCGCTGCGCAGCAGGCTATTGACATGGCCGGTCTTGATGCGTCAAAACTGGATCCGTTCCGGGCAGGTGTCCTGATCGGTTCCGGTATCGGCGGCATTGAGACGCTGGAGGATAACTGCCGGACCATGTTTGAAAAAGGGCCCAGGCGGGTAAGTCCCTTCTTTGTGCCCATGATGATCGCCAATATGGCTTCCGGGCAGGTGGCCATCCGCTTCGGATTCAAGGGATACAATGCCTGTGTGGTAACGGCCTGCGCAACGGCCAACCATTCCATCGGTGACGCCATGCGCGTCATTCAGAACGGTTATGCGGATGTGATGATAACGGGCGGTTCCGAGGCTTCCATCACACCCCTGGGATTTGTGGGCTTCTGTGCAGCCAAAGCCATGTCGGAGAATGAGGATCCGAACACGGCCTGCAGACCCTTCGACAAGGATCGTGACGGCTTTGTCATGGGCGAGGGTGCGGGCATCCTGGTGCTCGAGGAATATGAGCATGCCAAAAGGCGCGGGGCAAAGATCCTGGCTGAGCTGGTGGGTTATGGCTGTACCTGCGATGCCTACCATATCACAGCTCCGTCCCCTGACGGCGAAGCAGGAATACGCTGCATGCAGCTGGCCCTGGAGGATGCCGGCATAGCGCCGGAACAGCTTGGCTACATCAATGCCCATGGCACCAGCACGCCTCTCAATGATCCCATGGAAACGAGCGTCATCAAGCGGGTGCTTGGTAAGCATGCCGAAAAAGTGCCTGTCAGCTCCACTAAATCCATGACGGGTCACCTTTTGGGCGCCGCAGGCGGCATTGAGGCTGTCATTACGGTTATGGCCCTTCAGGACGGTTTCCTGCCACCGACCATCAACCTGAAGAACCAGGATCCGGAATGCGACCTCGATTACATCCCCAATGTGGGCCGCAAACAGCAGGTTGAATATGCCCTTTCCAATGCCCTTGGCTTTGGCGGGCACAATGGCGTGCTGATCTTCAAGCGGTATGACGAATGACCGGATACGCTCCGGTCCTGCCGGGCAATGGCCGGGATTGGAATTGCCGCAATAAATGTGCTAAAATAATGGATACAATACCAGTGAACGTATTGTATCCATTTTTATTTTTACCAGGCCGTTATATGGGCTTGATGAAATGTATCCGCAGCAACCGGGTTGATCGGGAGGTCAAATTGTCAGGACAGGAACATCTGTATAAACAAGTGCAAAAACTGGAAGAGAAAATAGGCTATTGCTTCAGGAACAAGGAATACGCACTGAACGCACTGATCCACAGCTCCTATGTCAATGAGAACCATCTGGACGCCGAGCTGAAAAACAACGAGCGTCTTGAGTTTTTGGGCGATGCCATCCTGGACTTTGTCATGGGGCTGATGCTGTACAACAATCACCCGGAAATGTCCGAGGGTGAAATGAGCAAGACCAGGGCGCTGATCGTATGCGAGGCATCGCTGGCGGAGTGCGCGCGCTCTCTGGGACTCGGGGAGCTTATGTTCCTCGGAAAGGGCGAGGATGCCAACGGCGGAAGGAACCGATCCTCAATCCTCTCCGACTGCCTTGAGGCCCTGATCGGCAGCATTTACCTGGATGGCGGCATGGATGAAGCCGAAGGATTCATCATGTCCCTGTTGGGGGAGACTTACCAGAAGGCTGTGAACGGGGAGCTGTTCATGGACTATAAGACCCGGCTCCAGGAAGAGCTTCAGAAGTCCGGCGACACGAAGATCCAGTACAAACTGCTTGAGGCCACCGGTCCGGATCATGACAAATTGTTCAAGATGGCGGTTTATGCGGAGAATCGCCTGCTGGGAACCGGCTACGGCAAATCCAAGAAGGAAGCCGAGCAGGAGGCCGCCAAACAGGCTCTTGAGAGCATGAATCTGTTATAGCCATGGAGAACGGAGAAAACAGGCGGCAGCATCATACTGCAGGCCGGCATGTCAATATTCCCATCTTTGTTCCCCATATGGGTTGCCCCAATACATGCGTCTTCTGCGATCAGCGAAGGATCAGCGGCGCCGCAGGTCCTGCCGAGGCGGAGAACGTCAGGGAAATCATTGAACGTTTCCTGGCCACGTCCTCGGATGCGGCCTGCCGGGAGATTGCCTTCTTTGGGGGAAGCTTCACAGGCATACCCCGCAGCCGGATGATCGCCTACCTGAGCGTGGCGAAGGCATACCTGGACAGGGGGGACGTGGACAGCATCAGGCTTTCCACAAGGCCTGACTATATCGACCGGGACGTTCTGGATATCCTGAAAGCCTACGGTGTTGGTGTTATCGAACTGGGGGTCCAGAGCATGGATGATGAAGTGCTTGAAAGGAGCAGACGCGGTCATACCGCGGAAGATGTTGAAAAGGCCGTTGGGATGATCAGGGATTATGGCTTTGCATACGGCATTCAAATCATGCCGGGTCTTCCGGGGGATACCCTGGAGAAATCCCTGGAAACGGCGAGGAAAGTGATAGAACTGGCGCCCGGCCAGGTCCGGATCTACCCGGCCATTGTTCTTAAGGGCACCGAGATGGAGGAAATGTACTGGAAGGGTTTCTATACGCCTCTTACCCTGGAGGAGGCGGTGGCATGGTGCGCCCAGATGGTACCCATGTTCAGAGAGGCCGGCATCCGTATTCTCAGGCTGGGACTTCATTATTCGGAACTTTTGGAGGATGCGGTGGTGGCGGGGCCCTTCCATCCGGCTTTCGGTGAAATGGTGGAAGCGCGGATCATCCTGAACCAACTGGCGGATATCATCGAGAGAAACGGCCTTGCAGGCTGCGAAGGAATAGAAATTCATACATGGAAGGGGGCCCTGTCAAAAACGCGGGGCCATAAAAAAGCCAATATCCAATCACTGAAGGACAAATACGGATACAGGGAGATCAGGGTGGAAGAACGGGAACTGCCGCCCGGTAAACTCCTGGTATTCGCTCTTGACGGGAGAGATGGTTCATGAAAACGATCCATACCAGCCAGATTATTGATACGGTTGAGAAGCTGTGCATCGATGCCAACGTATACCTGAACCATGATATCAGGGATGCCCTGATAAAGGCGCAGAGCCTTGAAGAGTCGGAAGGCGCAAAATCCATTCTGCAAAGCCTCGTGGAAAACGCTGAGATTGCAGCCAGGGAAGGCATGGCCATATGCCAGGACACAGGCATGGCCATCGTTTTTGTCACCATCGGACAGGACGTGAGCATAATCGGCGGAAGTCTCACAGAAGCTATTCAGGAAGGCGTAAGGCGCGGCTATAAGAAGGGGTATCTGCGCAGTTCCATCGTGGGTGATCCCCTTATCAGGAAGAACACGGGCGACAATACGCCGGCCGTAATCCATTATGATATGGTGGAAGGGGATCAGCTGAAGATCGAGGTGGCACCAAAGGGCTTCGGAAGCGAGAACATGGGCGCCCTGAAGATGCTGAAGCCTTCCGATGGCATTGAAGGCGTCAGGCGCTTTGTAGTGGAAACCGTGAGCAATGCCGGACCCAATCCGTGCCCTCCCATTGTGGTTGGCGTCGGAATAGGCGGAAGTATGGAAAAATGTGCGCTTCTGGCAAAAAAAGCGCTGCTGCGGCCGGTGGGTTCGGAAAACCCCCGGAAGCACCTGGCGGAACTGGAAAAACAACTGCTTGACGAGATCAACCAGCTGGGTATCGGCCCGGCCGGGCTGGGCGGAAGAGTGACGGCCCTGGGGGTTATGGTGGAGGCCTATCCCACCCATATTGCCGGGCTTCCGGTAGCCGTCAACATCAGCTGTCATGTCACAAGGCACCGCTCGGCCGTTCTGTAGGCTGCTCACCCAAAAATCCGGGTATTGGGGTTTTAGCGGAGCCCGCCGTTCTGCGGGATTCTCCCATGTGCAGGAAGAAGCGGGACGGCTTTCGGTAAAGTTGGACGAGGATTGGATGAACCATGGATAAGGGTTATGGAACGCTATATCTTGTGGCAACACCCATAGGGAACCTGGAGGATATCACCTACCGGGCAGTCAGGATACTGTCGGAGGTGGATCTGATCGCAGCCGAGGATACCCGGCATACCTTAAAGCTTCTGAATCATCTGCAAATCAAAAAACCGCTGATAAGTTACCATGACAACAACAGGCTGACCCGGGCGGATGAACTGGCGGAACGGCTGAAGAACGGGGAGAACATTGCCCTGGTCAGCGATGCGGGCATGCCGGCCATTTCCGATCCCGGCGAAGAGCTTGTGAAAAAATGCGCTGAGGAAGGCATCCGGGTGACGGTTGTTCCGGGCTGCACGGCAGCCTTGTCTGGCCTTATCGTGTCCGGGCTTCCCACGAGGCGGTTTGCATTCGAGGGGTTCCTGCCGCAGAAGCGCAGCGAACGGATTAAGCGCCTGAAGGAACTGGCGGGGGAGGAAAGAACCCTGATCTTTTATGAAGGGCCCCATCGCCTCAAGGCAATGCTGGCCGATGTGCTGGAGGTTTTTGGCGAACGGCGGTGCGCCCTGGCCAGGGAGCTGACCAAGCTCCATGAGGAAGTCCAGCGCGGGAATTTGTCGGAGCTGCTTGAGAAGCTGGAAACCAACCCGCCCAGGGGCGAGTACGTGGTCATCGTTTCCGGGGCTGAACCGGAAGACAAAAAAACATCCTCCGCGCTGCCCGGCATGGGCGTGGAGGAGCTTGTCCGTTATTATCAGGAGCAGGGCCTCAGCCGCATGGATGCCATGAAACAGGCGGCTAAGGATCTTGGCGTGTCCAAAAGGGATGTCTACCAGTCGCTGAACCGCTGAGCGCCGGTATGGCAGGCGATATGCCGTAAGGGCTTTCCGGTGGTTCCAGGCGTTTCAGCAGGATTTAACCTGTTCGGCGGCAACAACCTGGATCTCGATCCTGCTGCCCTCCAGCAAGTTCTGGAGCTTGCGGGCAAATTCGTTGGACTGGCCTTCGGGCGTTTCCCCAATGACAATCAGTTCCACCTGATAATGCTGTGCAAACTGGGCGATGGTCTCCGCAACCCGATCGGAGTTGAGGACGGTGAGATCGGCGCCGTAGGACTTGCATACCGAAAAAAGGTATTCCATGGCTTCCCCGTCCCTGGTATTGTCAAGAAAATTCCATTTCTGTTTTGAGACATGAATCACATAGAGCGTTCCGTTTTCTGCCTTAAGCGTAGCTGCCTTATGTATAAGCCTCTCACAGGATTTTTGCTGTGTGACGCAGGCCAATACATTGTTATATCTATTCAAGCGAATCAACCCCAAATTCATTCTGAATACTTTCCCCTGCCTTAAATTATACCAAAATGCCAGCCAAAAGTCTTTAATATTCATTTACCATTCTCCGCTTCCCCGGCGTTGGGCCAAGCCGTGCGGCAAGGTTACAGAGCGGGTCTGTGAGCCTTTATTTCCTTTGACATCCGGAAAGGGGGACGGGTATAATATCCATCATGGAAACATGGAGCGGCGGCCGGACGTACCAAAAGCTGCCGGGCAATCGTTGGGGAATGCTCCTTCGCCTGTTTTGGGAGCTCGTTTGAGGGGTTGCGTATGATGATGAAAGAAATGGAGACAGCCATGAAATACCAGCATGTTATCTGGGACTGGAACGGGACGCTTCTTGACGACAGCCTTGCCAGCGCGCAGGCGTTGGATCGTATGATGCGGAACCGCAATCTGGGTTCCGTAACGTTGGAAGAATACCGGAACCGCATTACCTATCCGGTTATCCAGCTCTATTATGAGGCTGGCTTTGATTTTGTCAACGAAAGCTATGAGGATATGTGCGAAGAGTATATCAGGTATTACAAGGAAAACGCAGCCACGGTAGCCTTGCATGAAGATGCGGTCGGCCTGCTTTCCTGGCTCAGGGACAGGGGTGTCCGCCAGCATATTGTCTCGGCGTCGGAGTATGGCATTCTTGTGGCCCAGATTGCCCATTACGGGATCAGGGATTATTTTGACACCATTTCAGGTCAGAAGAACAACCGTGGCGACAGCAAGGAACATCTGGCCAGGGAGCTGATGGCATCCCTCTGCGCAGATCCGGACAAGGTACTGGTTATCGGCGATACCATCCATGACTTTGAGGTGGCAAACCATATTGGTGCCCATTGTTTCCTCGTCACCAACGGGCATTGCAGCGAGGCAAGACTGCTTGCCACCGGCGCGCCGGTGTTCCCCAGCCTGGACGCGATACGGCAGGCCCTTGAACAGGAGGCATGATCCCATGAAATACATCGATTTGCGAAGCGACACGGTGACATGGCCCACCCTGGAGATGCGCCAGGCCATGGCCCGGGCTGAGGTGGGCGACGACGGCTATGGCGATGATCCAACCGTCAACCGACTGGAAAAGATGGCCGCCGAAAAGCTCGGAAAGGAGGCGGCCTTGTTTGTTCCCAGCGGGACCATGGGGAACCAGCTGGCCATCTTCACCCATATCCAGAGAGGTGAGGAGGTCATAACGGCCGAAGATAACCATATTGTCATGCATGAAGCCGGAGCAGCCGCCGTTATAGCCGGTGCCCAGCTCCGCTGTCTGAAGGCGGATAAGGGCCGGGTGGATCTGTGCGAACTGGAAAGGACCATTCGCAAAACCCATGAAGTCCCCAAAACCGGGCTGATATGCCTGGAAAACGCTCATTCTTCAGGTGTCGTGCACGATCTTGACTATATGCGCCGGGTAAAGGAGATTGCCGACAGGCATCAGGTACCCATACACCTGGACGGTGCGCGGATATTCAACGCGGCCGCCTGTTTGCGTGTGGACGCGGCAGAAATCGCCGCATATGCCGATTCGGTCATGTTCTGCCTGTCCAAAGGCCTTTGCGCGCCTGTGGGGTCGATCCTTGCCGGTACCGCCGATTTCATCAGAAGGGCAAGGCCCAAGAGGAAGATCATGGGCGGGAGCATGCGGCAGGCCGGCGTCCTGGCCGCTGCCGGCATCATCGCACTGGAGAAAATGACCCTGAGGCTGCATGAAGATCATGAGCGGGCAGTCCAGCTGGCATCCCTGCTCAGCCGGATTCCCGGCGTGGAAACGGCCCTGGAGGATGTTCACATCAATATGGTTTTCATTCGCTTCCGGTGCCCGGTGGATACTGATGCGCTGATGCAAAGGCTCAAATCCAACGGCATCCTGGCCAATCCGCCCGAGGACGGGGTCATGCGCCTGGTGACCCATTATTACATTGATTCGGACATGGTCAAAAAGGTGGCGGATGTGTTCCGAAACGCGTTGGAACAATGAAAATGACAGAGTGTTGCGGCAAGGATTCCTTGCCGCTTTGTTTTTGCCTTTTTGCGGCAGGCGCCATGACGAAAACCGGTGACGGTTTTCTGAAAATTGGCTATTTCATGATGCCTGGCTGTGGTATAATAAAAAAAGAACATACGTTTGGTTAATTGGAGGATGTTATGAACCTGCTGGACAAGCTGCAGATACTGGCCGACTCCGCAAAATATGATGTTTCGTGTTCCTCCAGCGGCAGCAACCGAAGCAACCGCCCGGGGGGCATCGGCAACGCGTCCCTTCCCGGAATCTGCCACAGCTGGTCTGACGACGGCCGGTGCATTTCCCTGCTGAAGATCCTTTTTACCAACGTGTGTATTTATGACTGCAAGTATTGTGTCAACCGCAGTTCCAATGATATCAGGCGGGCAAGCTTTACGCCTGACGAGCTCTGCGAACTGACCATCCAGTTCTACAGGCGCAATTATATCGAAGGGCTTTTCCTGAGTTCAGCCGTCGTCAAGAGTCCGGATTATACCATGGAGCTGATGATCCGAACATTGAAGAAGCTGCGCCATGAATACCGTTTCAACGGATATATCCATATCAAGTCCATCCCCGGCGCCGATATGCGGCTTGTTTACGAGGCTGGGCTCCTTGCGGACAGGATGAGCATCAATATTGAACTGCCGTCGGCAGCCGGCCTGAAGCTCCTGGCTCCCCAAAAGGAGCCGGTTGCCATATTGAAGCCCATGGATTTCATCAGGGAGCGGATCGAGGAGTCGAGGGAGCTGGTGCTGTACAAAGGCTCCCAGTCCTTCGTTCCCGCCGGACAGACGACCCAGCTGATCGTAGGGGCCACCCGGGACAGCGATCTGAAAATCCTGCATCTCTCCGAGCATCTGTACAGCAGGTACCAGCTCAAAAGGGTCTATTACTCGGCCTATGTTCCGGTCAATGAGGATGAGAACCTCCCGTCGGTTCATACCGGCCCGCCGCTTCTGCGGGAACACCGCATTTACCAGGCGGACTGGCTTTTACGCTTCTATGGCTTCAAAGCCCATGAACTGCTGGACGAAGGGCATCCCAACTTTGATGCCCATCTGGATCCGAAATGCGACTGGGCTTTGAGGCACCTGGACCAGTTCCCTGTTGAAATCAACAAGGCTCCGCTGGAGATGCTGATGAGGGTCCCGGGGATAGGCCACAGGATGGCTTCCAGAATTGTCCGGGCCAGAAGGGTCGGGCCCCTGACCTTTGAGGACCTCAAACGCATGCGGGTTGTGCTGAAGCGGGCCCGTTATTTCATCACCTGCAACGGCCGGTACTACGGCGGTGTGGATCTGGACGCCGGGCTGCTCTATCCCCTGCTTGCCGACAAGGCGGATAAGAAGGTGATGGCAGGCCAAATCTCCCTGTTTGGGTGACGGACGACTGAAAGGGATGATCAGGATGATATATGTAACGGATGGAAGCTTTGAAGGGATTTTGACAGCTGTATTTGAGGCCTACAGCAATAAGGAGGAACCGGATACCATTACCCTGGGCAGCGATTATCAGCTTTCCCTTGGGACGGAGATCCGGGAGATTGCCACCGATGCGGAGAAGTCGGACAGGGTCTGGCGCGGCATACAGAGCAGGATCTCGGAAAAGTGCCTGGAGGATCTGTACCGAGCCTATCTGAGCGAGCATCCCCAGGCTGGCCTGTATATCTACCGCTATGTCAGGCTGGGACTGAAGCTTGGGCGCAAGGTGGAAGGATACCTGCAGCATCCCGATGTCCAGGCCATACATGATCTGAGCCGCAGGGTGGCCAGCGAAGTCCACCTGTTCCTGGGGCTTCTTCGGTTCAGAAGGCTCAAAAACGGCATTTTTTATGCCTGCTATGAGCCCGACAGCAATATCACCCAGCTGATAGCCGGCCATTTTGCCGCACGCCTCTCGGACCAGCCCTGGATCATCCATGATAAAAAGCGGGATGTCTTGGCCCTCTATAATGGTGTGGAGGTCGTCTTTGCCACCGGGCTTCCGCCCATTGCCGAAGAAGCCTGTGATGAGGAATATGAGGCACTTTGGAAGCAATACTTCAAAGCAATTGCCATAGAAAGCCGGAGGAACCCCAAATTGCAGCGCTCGTTCATGCCTGCAAGATACTGGAAGAACCTGGCAGAAAAGCAGCTGTAGGCAAAGATGGCATTATAAGAGCATTTCCTGGCGGAAATAGCGTTTTTTTAGCATTATTAACATGTTGAGAGCCTTTTTTGGTTATGATATAATGTGAACAGAGATCCTGAGGTGTGCGAGATCCTGTCATATTGAACCTGCTACGATTGACAAGGGAGCTGGAAGTTTAATCACGTAGTACGGGCCGCAAGCTAATTCCGTCACGGTTTGGCCGTACGGCAGCGGAAGTACGAAATGGTTAACAGGCGCCCACCTGGTTGAGTGCCAGGTGTCAATAGTACAGGAAACGGCACCTTGGGGCAAAGGCTGTTCTTCGGAACAGCCTTTTGCTATTTCAGAGGTTGCGCATATCCTTCTCACGCTTCCATTGCGTTCTTATCAGTGAAGTTCCCTGATCATCTCGTTGATATGGGCGGCAATGGCCTTGGGCTCTTCCATGTGGATCAGGTCGAGGCCGCTCTGAAGCTCGACCATCCTGGACCTGGGAGTCAGGTAAAGGTTGTCCATGGACAGTATCCGGTATATGCGTCCCGCGTTGCGTGCCGTATAATCGGAAGTTCCGTTCCTGACCCACTCCCGGATGAGGGTTTCCTCGCTGGAGAACAGGATGGTAAGGGGAATGTTGGGAAAGCTGCCGGCTTGTCTGATTTCATCCATGCATTTCTCCACCATCTGCTGTTCGATTATCGAAGCGGCATATGCCGTCGGGGAGTTGTAGAATTCCGCAATCAGCTTTCCGTGCCTGAAACGGGTGAACTGGCGTCTGTAGGGAGAAAGGGTGCGAAAGAGGCCTGATGCGGAAAGGAACATGCGTTTTCTGGCGACTGTCTCCGGCTTTTTATAGTCTTCCAGATCGCTGAGAGAGGCATTCCAATGCCTGTAATCCACCGGAACAGGGTTGACGAAAACCGCACCGGCGATCTGGTCAGGCCTGGTGCAGGCATAATGATGGGCATAAATGGAAGCCAGACCGTCCGCAACGAGGATAATGGGCTTCTTGATGCGTTCAAACCGGATAATGCTGTCGATGATGTCGGATATGTCGGAAGCCAGTCCTGTAGCCTGGGATTTTGAACTCCAGCCGTAGCCGGGCCTTTCAAAGGTGATGACCCTGGCATGCTGGATTTCATTCTGGACTGCCCACCATTCCATGGAGGTTCTTCCGCTGTTATGGAGAATGATGACAGCAGGATCACCTTTCCCTTTTGAGCGATAGAAAAGCCTTTTCCCGCCGCTGTCAAGAAATTTGCCCTCGCTTGGGGGGGACATCAGCCACCTTTGGTTGATCGCCCGGCTGATGCCTATGTAAACGACCAGGGCAATCAGGATTCCGCCCAAACAGATCAACAAGATCGGTCCCATAATAGCTGCTCCTCTGCCAGTAATGCGTTTACGGTCTTCCTTAATAATGCTAACATACCGGCATGACGTCATCAATACGCACAGTCGGCAAATGGCAGCGGGAAGGCGACGGAATTATGGCCGAAGCATTTCACGAAGCGTGTTTTCCAGGAATGCAACGCGCCCTTCAAGCTCCCTGATACGGCTGTGGAGCTGGTCCTTTTCATCGGCGGGCTTTTCAAATCTGCCGCCTGCATAGGTCCTCCAATCGACAGGAAAACGAAGGCCGCTGCCGAAAATGATGGGCAGATCGGCGCAGGCGAAATTGAGATCATCCTTGTAATTGGACAGGTACCGACATCTCAGGGGTGGATTGGACGCGGCAAGGTCAAACCTGGTCTCCGCCAGCACCGATGAGGCTTCCGGATCCACCCTGGCCAGCAGGATATGGTTTTTACAGGTTCGCACCACGGAGGGGTAGTTGTCCACCATGATCAGGCAGTCAAATCCCCTGGGCGCAGTCGGGCCAAAGACTTCCAGGCCTTTGCTGAACTTACTGGTCTCCTGGTCGAACCTGTACAGGAGGGTGCTGTCGTTGTCCTCCTCGTTGGACAGCAGGACGTAAATGGGCTTGTCTTTGGCGGTTACGGCCTGCAGCCTTTTAGACATCTTGTGAGGATAGGGTGCGCTGTTGGGCTTCATGGCCTTTCCGTCCGCGTTGATACGCCTGTGGACGATGAGGTTCACATCCTGTATCTCGGTCAGGAAAAAGAGATGGATGGAGGAGCCGTCGGTGCAGACAGCGTAATTTTTGCAATCCTTTGCGATGACGCCTTCCACTTCGGGCATGGAAATCATGCCGCTTTCCACGCGCTGGTAGGTCAGGAGCTGCTTGCGGTTGTGGCTGACCACATAAAAAACATTGGTGGCATTCCTGGTTTCCGAGAGGACCACATGATAGGGGGAACTGCCCACAATCCGGCTTTCCAGGAGAACAACAGGTTCCCTGCGCTCCTCGCAGGCCTGGATGAACAGCAGCCTTCCCGCATAGTCCACAAAGGACGCCCTGATGGTGTCATCCGAATCGATGGAGACCGAGAAATCGGGGGTGGCGTTCTCCGACAGGAGGAAGGGCGGTCCCCAGTGGTTATCGCCTTCCAGCATGCTCATAAAAAGACCGTTTTTATACCAGATGCAGTATGTGATGCCCATACTGTTTTTTACAACATGGCGCAGGCCTTCGGAATACGGCACATTGGACAACCCCCTAAAGCATTTAACGGGTAATTTTCCTCATATACTTATATGAATATTTATTTATGTCCCTGGCCGATTATGCCGAGCAGTCACCAAAACAACCCAAGGGCATATTATGTCAATGTGAAGGCTAATATTTTGAATGGAGGACCGATGCAATGAGTTGCAAAGACCAAATCGTTCCCGGACTTATCTGCGGCGAAGACATATGCAAACTCCGTGAAGCCGTTTGCGTCCACGTGGAAAAAGTATATGACAATTGCCGCGAGAAAGACTGCATTGAAGATGCGGTTGTAGATTTTACCGAAAATGTCCAGGACCTCATCAATAATGCGGTAAAGGTAAAAACAAAGGATGCCGAGGTCGTAGCCGTATTCGCGGATCTGGAGCCCGTACCGTTCAAAAGAGGTTATTACACAGTCAATGTACGCTACCAGATAAAGGTCATGGTAGAGTTCTGCTACAAGGACATGAACGGGAACCTGGTTTCTTCGTGCCCCAAGGTTGGCTTTGTGGGGTTCGAGAAAACAGTTATCCTCTTCGGTTCTGAAGGTAAGATCAAGATTTTCAAGAGCAAGGATCCAGCGTCCAACGCACCGCTCTATGGCGAATCCTGCACGGATGCCTGTGGCGGCTCCCTTGTCGAGCAGGATAACCTGCCCAATGTCAAGGTTGAGGTTGCTGAGCCTCTGGTGCTGAATACAAGGATTAAGAGGGTGCACCATCATCACCGTCACGGCGACGATGAGGACAACTGCAATCCCGAAGGCATCATCATCCCGCAGAGAAGGGTGGTTGTCACGCTCGGGCTGTTCTCCATCATCAAACTCGTCCGCCTGGTGCAGCTCCTTATCCCGGCCTTCAACTTCTGCTATCCGAACAAGGAATGCGTTGCCTCCACCAACGAGGAGCCTTGCGAGATCTTTGACTCCATAGAGTTCCCGCTGGACCAGTTCTTCCCGCCGCAGAAGTTCGACTTCCCTGCCGAAGAAGAACTGGAAGAAGACAACAAGAGCAAAAAGCGGTAAGGGGGACTGAAATGTCCTCCTTTTTTATTTGCCTAAATTGAACGATATAGATAATATATAGATATATGGAATTATTTGCTCCTGTCTTTTAACCTGAGCGCGGACAAGCATCAAGAACAAGATCCCCGGGGAGAGGAACGACGGTTTTATGAGAAAATTCATGACGGCGCTGATTCCTTTTGCAGTGATTTTGCTGGCATGGATCACAGCCTCACAGGCTGCGTCTTTTAACGACGCCGTTCATGCGGTTATTGTTGTTCTCCCCTTTATGATTGCCTTCATGGCCCTGTTCATGAGCGTCTGGTATAAAAACAGCCGCTTTTTCTTCCTGACGGTCTTCATGCTGATCGCCTACATCATGCTCAATATTGCCGCTGCCCGGGAAGCCATGCTGGTTGAAGCCGTCACCGAGATCAGCATCCTGATTCCCATCAACATGATCTGGCTGGCCTTCATCCATGAAAGGGGCATCATCACCAGTTACGGTGCCAACAAGGCGATCATTATCGGCATACAGTTCGTTTGGGTCTTAATCAATGTGCTGGGAAAGTCCAATGACACAAGCGTAGGCCTGGTGAATCCGGATCAGACCATGCCCATACCGGCCCCTGCCATCGTGCTCTATGTCCTTGCCATCGGGTTTCTGATGCTCAATTACATCCTGAAAATCCAATATGTCTATATGGTATTCATTTCAATACTGCTCGCCACATACATATCGCTCCATTTTGCCCACAGACCTGTTACCCTTGCCATATTTACCAGTTCAGTCTTTATTATTGTGGTTTCGGCATTATTTGAGGTCTCGTATTCCCTGGCTTTTTATGATACGCTTACGGGGGTACTCTCAAGGAGAGCCTTTGAGCAGGAACTTGCCAAGCTGGGCAGGCAATACTGCATCGCTATGGTGGACATTGATCATTTCAAGCGGGTGAACGACACCTATGGCCATGATGTTGGCGACGAGGTGCTGAAAATGGTGTCTTCCATCCTCAAAAAGCTGTCCTACCGGGCCAGGACATTCCGTTACGGCGGTGAGGAATTCGCCATCATCTTTCCGGGACAGGAACTGGACGAAGTTGTACCCGTCCTTGAACGCGTCAGAAAAGCCGTTGAACGGCGCCCGTTCATCCTCAGGGCGGAGGACCGACCGAAGAAGAAGCCGGAGGTCATCACCGGCAGCAGCGCGGGAAGGGGGCAGCTCAATATCACGGTCAGCATAGGTGTTGCAGAAAAAACAGAGAACCTCAAAACTCCCATGGATGTAGTCAAGAGAGCCGATGAAGCGCTTTATCGGTCAAAAAGCAATGGGAGAAACCGTGTTTCAATCTGGTCGAATTAGGGAAAAACATATTAGACAAAAAATTCAAGGATGTGAATGGCTTGTCTGAAGCACTTTTAAACCAAATTATTGATACGGAGAAGGAAGCTGCGCGAATCGAGGAAAATTCCAAAAAGGAGGCCCGTGAGCTGGTTGCCAGGGCCAGGCAGGATGCCGCGGCCATCCTTGAAAAGGGAAGAACCGAAAGCGAAGCCCTGAGGGCCGAAACGCTCAGGCGTGCCCGCCAGGAAATGGAGCAGGAACTCAAGGCCAGGGAGGAGGCCGTGGAAAAGGCCGCCCTGGAGCTCGCGCGCAGTGCTGAACAGCAACTGGACACAGCGGTACAATTCATTTTGGGAAGGATTGTGGGCTCAAGTGGCAGTCGTTAGGATGAACAAAATCACCGTACTGGGCCTGGAGAAGGAACGGGCCCGGTTGTTGGACGCGCTGATGAAAATGGGCGTGGTCCAGATCAGCGAAAGCAACCTGGAGGACATCCCGGGGGTCGGCATACCGGAAAACCGTTCAGAACTTGTCCGGTTGGAGCATATGCTCGGCGAATTGTCCGCATCCCTTGAAATAGCAGGACGATATGCTCCTGTCAGGAAGCCCTTGTTCTCCGCAAGAAGGGTCATCAGCCAGAATGAATTCCAATCGGTGCTGGCATCATCCGATGCGATCATGGAACAGGCAAAGGCCATCAACGCCTGTGAAAGCCGTATTGCAGCCATTAAGAGCGAGGAAAACCGCCAGCGCGCCCTTCTGGCATCCCTGGAAGTATGGATGGATCTCGGTCTGCCGCTGGAGATCACGCACACCCAAAACACAGCAGTAGCCCTGGGAAATCTTCCGAAGAGCGTTGACCTGGATGAACTTGAGAAAAACCTCGGCGATCAGGTTGGTGAAGTTGCGCTGGTGCGTTCGGGCAGCGACAGCGATCACCATTATGTCGTGGTGTTCGTTCATAAGGCCAGGGAGCAGGAAGCCTTTTCCCTCTTGAAGGATATGGGTTTCAACCGAATCAGCTTCAAGGGGATGCAGGGCACCCCGAAGGAGAACCGGGAAAGGATTCTGAAGACCCTCGATGATCTCTCCAAAGAGCGTGAGGTGACCATCAGCCGGATTAAGGACCTGGCGAAGGACAGGGAAAAGATAGAGACGCTCCATGATGCCATCCTGATGGAAAGGGATCGCGTTGACGCGGTCGGAAAGCTGCTTACCACGCGCTCGGTTTTCCTGCTGAAAGGATGGCTGCCCGCCGAAGTTTCCGAAAAACTGAAAAGTCGGCTTGTACAGGATTTCCTGTGTTCCGTCCAGATTACCGAGCCGGATCCCGATGAGGAAACGCCGGTATTGTTGCAGAATGGGCCTGTTACGGAGGCTATCTCGCCGGTTGTTGGCATGTACGGCGTACCCAGCAGCCGGGAGATCGATCCCAGTCCCACCACCATGTTCTTTTTCATCTTCTTCTTTGGTATGATAGTGGCCGACGCAGGTTATGGGCTGATTCTGGCCCTGGCCGGAGGGCTTGCCCTCAGGCTTTTCCGGATGGAAGAAGGCACAAGGCGGTTTATGAAGCTTGTCTTCTTCGGAGGCCTTGCCACCCTCTTCTGGGGTGTCATGTTCGGTGGCTATTTCGGCATAGAATCCCTGGGCCAATATGCCCTGTGGTTCAATCCCAGTGCGGAAGGGGGCACCGAGAAGCTCATGGCGTTCAGCCTGCTTTTCGGTATCATCCACCTTTACGCAGGGCATACCATGAAGGCATTAAACCTCATGCGGCATGGGCAATATCTTGAAGTGATCTTTGATGTTCTGTTCCCCGTGATCATGTATACCGGGTTTGCCATGGCCGTTATGCCCAATGTGCCCGGCATTGATCCCGGTATGGCCGCCAGGGTTTCATCCTACGGGGTTTATGTTTTGCTGGCAGGTATTGTCCTGACGGTCTTAACAGCCGGAAGAAACAAGCCCACCATCTTTGGCAAACTTTTTGGCGGTTTGCCAAAACTCTATGACATCATAGGGTTTTTGGGCGATGTTCTTTCCTATATGCGCCTGATGGCGCTTGCCCTTTCCGGCGGCATCCTTGCCGGACTGATCAACGGTATGGCCGGCGGAGGCAGTATCCTGTTCAAGCTTACTGGAGGTCTTCTGCTTTTGGGCATTGGCCACGCAATTAACTTTGCCATGTCCATTTTGGGCGGGTTCGTCCATTCCTGCCGCCTCCAGTACCTGGAATACTTCTCCAAGTTTCTTGAGGGTGGAGGCGAGCCCTTCCATCCTTTGAAAGCAAAAACGCGATACATTATGGTCAGACAGGAGGAAGAAACACTATGGACACAAATATGACACTGTTCTTTTCACCGACTGCGTATGCCTTGTTGGGTGCGGCCATCGCCTTCTTCGTGGCTGCGCTCGGTTCTTCCAAAGGCGTGGGTATTGCCGGTCAGGCGGCTGCCGGTGTGGTTGCCGAAGATCCGGGGAAATTTGCTTATGCCATGATCCTGCAGGCCCTTCCCAGTACGCAGGCCATTTATGGACTGGTTATTGCCATCCTGATACTTGGCAGGGTGACGGCGGATATCACGCTTGAACAGGCAACCATGCTGCTGATGGCAGGCCTCCCTGTTGGCATCGTTGGATTCCTCTCCGGCGTTTACCAGGGCAAGGTGGCTGCAGCAGGCATCAACCTGATTGCCAAGCGTCCGGAGTCATTCGGTCATGCCATGATTTTTGCCATCAACGTTGAGTTGTTCGCCATTTTCAGTTTTGCGGCTTCCTTCTTCATTCTTGGCAAAGTACCGGCATAAGGACAGCCGACAGGATGCGCCGGAGGAATATCCGGCGGATGAATGCAGACGCCTGATGCTCTTTTATAAGTGGCTCAGGCAGGTAACAAAGGGGAATTCAGATGACTGGAATTGACAGAATCAAAGCCAAAATCCTTGATGATGCCAGGAAAGCAGCCGAGGAAAACATAAGCCGGGCGAAGCAGGAAGCGGAAAGGATTATCGCCGAGGCCGAAAAGCAGGTGAAGGAAGAAACCGAAAAAGTCAGGCAGGCTGCCGAGGCTGAAGCCGCCGACCTGAAAAAGAGAATGGCCGCTGTATCCAGCCTGGAGGAAAGAAAACGCATGCTCAAGGTCCGGCAGGACATGGTGGATGCGGCGTTCAGGGCTGCCTTTGAAAAGACGCTTCATTTGCCGGCGGAGGAATATGGCCGGTTTCTGAAGCGATTTATCCTTGAATCGGTCCGTGAAGGAGAGGGCGAGATCCTTTTCAATGAAAACGACCGGTCGAGGCTGGGCGCCCGGTTTGTGGAAGAAATCAATCAAACGCTCAGGGCGGAAGGAAAAGCCGCGGTGTTGACCCTTTCCGGGCAAACTATTCCCAACCAGGGCGGGTTTGTCTTAAAGTACGGGGATATGGAGATTAACAGCACCCTTGAGCTGATCTTCAATATGGCAAGACCCCAGCTGGAAGCTGAAGTTGCTTCGATTCTGTTCAAGGAATAAATGAGCCAAGACGATAAGGAGTAAGTATGGCACGGATATTGGACGAGGATTACGCATATGCCACGGCGCGTATACGTGCTATGGAAAATAAACTGATCACACCCCAGCAATACGAGCGGATGCTGGATGCGGCAACTGCGGAAGACGTCGTCAAAATGCTGGTGGAGCAGGGCTATGGGATGGGCAGCACCGATACGGCTCAGCCCGCGGTCCAGGTATCGGAGAAACTGCTTTCCGATGAACTGGAAAAAACATATGCCCTGCTCAGGGAAATACTGCCCGACCCGCTGGTTGTTACCCTGTTCATGCGCCGCAACGATTACCTCAACGCGAAGCTGATCCTGAAGGGCATGTACCTGGGCCTGGAGGAACCAGGGGTATATGCCGGTTCAGGCACAGTCGAGCCGTCCCGCCTCCGCAGGATGATTGTGGACAGGGACCTGGCCGACCTTCCCGAGATTTTTGGAAAGGCCGTCCTGGAATGCATCGAGGCCTATGGCCGCACATCAGATCCGCAAATGATCGATTTCATCCTGGATCGGGCCATGTATGAAAACATGGAAAAGGATGCCCAGGCGTTGGGCAGCCCTTATATCAGCGAACTGGTGGCTTTGATCCATGACCTGGCAAACCTCAGAGTTTTTATTCGCGCGAAACTTTTGGGCCGGTCCAGGGATTTTCTGGCGAAAGCCCTTCTTGAGGGCAGCAAAATCAGCAGGAAGTTCTGCATGGATCTTTCCGATAAACCGTTGGACCAGCTTTTTGAAGCCCTTCGTTTTACCGCTCTTGCGGAACTGGCCAACGGGCTGTCAGAGGCCTTCAAAAATGGGGAAGGGATATCCGGCATGGAAAAAGTCCTGGATGAGCACCTGATGCGTTTTATCAGGAAGAGCAGGTATATCGCCATGGGCGTGGAGCCGGTTATCGCCTGGCTGTTTTACAAAGAGGCGGAGGTCAGGAATGTCAGACTGATACTCACCGGCAAGATTAACGGCATTTCCAATGCAGTCATTCGGGAAAGGTTGAGAGCTTATGCATAAGGTTGGCGTGATAGGCGAAAGGGACAGTGTTCTGGGGTTTAAGGCCGTGGGATTTGATGTGTATCCGGTCATCTCCCGTGAGGAGGCTTCCGAAAGGCTTAAAGAACTGGCCGAGAACGGATATGCCGTGATCTATATCACCGAGCAGTTCGCGGCCATGATACCGGAAGATATCGAGCGTTTCCGCTTCAGCCGTTTTCCTGCCATCATCCCCATTCCCGGAAGCCAGGGCTCCCTGGGAATAGGGATGAGCTCAGTGAAAAAGAGTGTGGAAAAGGCTGTCGGAGCGGATATCCTTTTCAATGAATAAATCATGCAGGTTTTACCGGAGAGCAGCCAGGCGTTTCCTGGCATCCGGAAAGGGACGAAGGTATTGAAAGCGAGGGATAGTATTGAACGAGGGCAGAATAGTGAAGGTTTCAGGTCCGCTGGTCGTCGCGGAAGGCATGCGGAACAGCAACATGTTTGACGTGGTGCGCGTCGGAAAAGAGAATCTGATCGGCGAGATCCTGGAAATTCATGAAGACAGGGCCTCCATACAGGTTTATGAGGAAACATCGGGTCTTGGCCCGGGGGCTCCAGTGGTATCCACCATGGCGCCTCTCAGCGTGGAACTGGGGCCCGGCCTGATAGAAAATATTTTTGATGGTATCCAAAGACCTCTGGAAGCCATGCGCCAGCAAACCGGCGGCAATATCACCAGGGGTGTTTCCATACCGGCATTGGACCGGAGCAGAAAATGGCATTTTGTCCCCCGGGCCAAGACCGGGGACTATGTGCGGGCCGGCGACATCATCGGCGTTGTGCAGGAAAACGAGGTTTTCGAGCACCGGATCATGGTTCCCTATGGCATAGAAGGCACCCTCATAGAAATCTCCGAAGGCGATTATACCGTTGAGGAGACCGTAGCCCGGGTGGAAACCAAAGATGCTACCGGTGCCACAAAGGTCCATGCCCTCACCCTGATGCAGAAATGGCCGGTTCGCCAGGGACGCCCTTATAAGGAGAAGCTGCCCCTTGACGAGCCGCTGATCACCGGACAACGCATCATCGATACGCTCTTCCCGATAGCGCTGGGCGGCGTGGCCGCCATACCGGGTCCCTTCGGAAGCGGAAAAACCGTCGTTCAGCATCAGCTGGCAAAATGGGCGGCCGCAGACCTTGTGGTATACATCGGATGCGGTGAGCGCGGCAATGAGATGACCGACGTTCTGATGGAATTCCCGGAACTGAAGGATCCCCGGACCGGCAAATCCCTCATGAAGAGGACCGTTCTCATTGCCAATACGTCGGACATGCCGGTTGCCGCCCGTGAAGCGTCCATCTATACGGGCATCACCATAGCCGAATATTTCAGGGATATGGGCTATAACGTGGCCCTGATGGCCGACTCCACATCCCGCTGGGCCGAGGCTCTCCGCGAGATGTCGGGCCGCCTGGAGGAAATGCCCGGCGAAGAAGGCTATCCGGCTTATCTTTCATCACGACTGGCCCAGTTCTATGAACGGGCTGGTAAGGTCAGGACCCTTGGCTCCCAAGAGCGCATCGGTTCCCTGAGTGCCATCGGCGCCGTTTCTCCGCCGGGCGGCGATATTTCCGAACCTGTTTCCCAGGCAACCCTGAGAATCGTCAAGGTGTTCTGGGGACTCGACTACAACCTGTCCTACAGGCGTCACTTCCCGGCCATCAACTGGCTGGTCAGCTATTCGCTCTACGAAGAAAGGCTCCGTGACTGGTACACTGAAAACGTGGCCAGGGACTGGGTCAGGCTGACCGGTGACATGATGCGCATCCTGCAGGAAGAAGCGGAACTCCAGGAAATCGTCCAGCTGGTAGGCGTGGACGCCCTTTCACCCATGGACAGGGTAACCCTGGAGGCTGCCCGGTCCATCAGGGAGGACTACCTGCAGCAGGATGCCTTCAACGATGTGGATACCTATGCGACGTTGAACAAGCAGTACCGCATGCTCAGGCTGATCATGGGCTTCTACTACAAAGCCCGTGAAGCGGTCAGGGCCGGTGCGGGTATCAGCGAGATTTTCAACCTGCCCGTCAGGGAGAGGATTGGCAGAGCCAAATTCGTTCCGGAAGACAAGGTCAGCCAGGTCTACGACGAAATGGAGAAGGACCTGGAGACCCAGATGGACGCGCTGACGGCGAAGGAGGATAACTGATATGCTGAAGGAATATCGTTCCATTGCGGAAGTCGCCGGCCCTCTGATGCTGGTGAGAAATGTTGAAGGCGTAACCTACAACGAACTGGGTGAGATAGAACTGGCCAACGGCGAGATCCGGCGCTGCAAGGTGCTGGAAGTGGACGGCAGCAACGCGCTGGTTCAGCTTTTCGAAAACGCTGCGGGTATCAACATCGCCACCAGCAAGGTGCGTTTTTTGGGAAGAAGCCTGGAGCTTGCCGTATCCCCCGATATCCTGGGCCGTGTTTTTGACGGACTGGGCAATCCCATCGACGGCGGTCCGCCGATCATTCCCGAGAAGAGGCTGGACATCAATGGCCTTCCCATGAACCCGGCAGCCCGTGACTATCCCAATGAGTTCATCCAGACCGGTATCTCGGCCATCGACGGCCTCAATACCCTGGTTAGGGGACAGAAGCTTCCCATCTTCTCAGGTTCAGGTCTGCCCCATGCCCAGCTGGCTGCCCAGATTGCACGCCAGGCCAAGGTTTTGGGATCCGAGGGCAAATTTGCCGTTGTCTTCGCTGCCGTGGGTATCACCTTTGAAGAGGCCGACTTCTTCATCACGGACTTCAGAAAGACTGGGGCCATCGACCGCGCGGTCCTGTTCATGAACCTGGCCAACGACCCGGCCGTTGAGCGTATTGCAACGCCCCGTATGGCCCTGACAGCTGCAGAATACCTGGCCTTTGAACAGAACATGCATGTACTGGTTATCATCACCGATATCACCAACTACGCCGAAGCCCTCCGCGAGGTGTCGGCCGCCCGTAAGGAAGTGCCCGGACGCCGCGGCTATCCGGGTTACCTCTACACTGACCTGGCAACGCTCTATGAAAGAGCCGGCCGGATGCGGGGCAAGGAAGGCTCCATTACGCTGATACCGATTCTGACCATGCCCGAGGATGACAAGACCCATCCCATTCCCGACCTGACAGGATACATCACCGAAGGGCAGATCATCCTGAGCCGCGAGCTACACAAGAAGGGCCTGACCCCGCCCATCGACGTGTTGCCTTCCCTTTCCCGACTGAAGGATAAGGGTATCGGCGCCGGAAAGACGCGCGAGGATCATGCCAACACCATGAACCAGCTGTTCGCTGCCTATGCCCGGGGCAAGGAAGCCAAGGAACTGGCATCCATTCTGGGTGAGGCGGCACTGACCGATGTGGACAAATTGTATGCCAAGTTTGCGGATGAGTTTGAGAGGCGCTATGTATCCCAGGGCTACAACACCGACCGGTCCATCATCGAAACCCTGGAGCTGGGCTGGGAGCTCCTGGACATCCTTCCTGTATCCGAACTGAAGCGTATCAAGACAGAATTTATCAAGAAGTATCATCCCAGGAAGGATGAGCTTCAGGATTTGGAGGGTTAAGCCATGGCCAGGCTTAATGTCAATCCCACCCGCATGGTGCTGACCAACCTGAAAAGAAGGCTCAGGACAGCCCGGCGCGGGCACAAGCTTCTGAAGGACAAGCGGGATGAGCTCATGAAGAAGTTCCTGGATATCGTCCGGGAGAACCGCAAGGAGCGGGAGATCGTGGAGAAACTCCTCATGGATGTCCATTCCCGCTTCATCCTGGCCCGTGCCCTCATGAGCAGTGAGATGCTGGAAGAAGCGCTCATGTTCCCCAAGCAAAAGGTATCCCTGAAAACATCCACCCGGAACATCATGAGCGTGGATGTCCCAGTGCTGGAGTTCACCACCGAGGGCTCCGGCGAGGAGGATATCTTCCCCTACGGCTTTGCCAATACTTCCGGTGAGCTGGACGGCGCCATCCAGGCCCTGTCCGAGGCGCTTCCCCATATGCTCAGGCTGGCCGAACTGGAAAAATCCGCTCAGCTCCTGGCCGATGAAATCGAAAAGACCAGGCGCCGGGTTAACGCGCTGGAATACGTGCTCATTCCCAACCTGGAGGAGACCATCAAGTACATCGTCATGAAGCTGGACGAAAACGAGCGCGGCAACCTGACCCGCCTGATGAAGGTGAAGGACATGATGCTGGAGCAGGCCAGGCAGCAGCGCCTGCAAAGGGATGGGCTTTTGCAGGAATAGCCCATAAAGCTGTTTGAAGGCGGCGAATTTCGCCGCCATATTGTTTATCCTCGCAATTTTGCCTGGATGCGTCAAATCCACTGATATAGGTTGTGAAGTAAATGAAAAGAATCCTCTGCATATTCATGGCCCTTGCGATGAGCCTGGCCATGGTCTCTTGTTCACGTCAGAACAGCATGCCTGATCCGGGTGACACCGGGATAACAGCTGTTGAACAAACACAGGATCCGGAGCAGGGAGACGCCGATACACCTTCGGGCGACGGGAAAGGGCCCATACAACCCCCAATGAATGGGACAGATGATACGGGAGATCCAATGGATCAGCCATCCCTGGAAGTCCGGATCAACTGGCTGAAGGGGTACCAGGAGCATGGTCCCCGCAAAGGAAAGATCGAAGTGGTCATGGGCAGTATGAAAGGAAGGCCGCTCACCTATCATCTGAAAACAGAGATCGGACAGTTCGCCCGGTGGAAGGACAAGAAATTCGTGGAGCTGGGTTCTTCCTGTGTACTTGAGGATCTGAGCGACCTGTATATCATTGAATCCCCTGACCAATTCTTTTTAGGCAGCAGGGAAGGTCTTTTTGCAGTCGATGTCTATGACGGGGAAAAGCTCGTGACAACCTGCAGCCGGAGCATTTATTACAGTGACGATGCCCGGGTGTTTTATACCCTCATGGATGACGGGATTCCCGCCATCCCGAACCCGGCCGAAAACGGGTATGCCTTTTTCAGCATCATCGGGCTTGAAGAGAAGGATCTGTCAACCAGCGCCCTGCTCTCACGCTTTGGCGATCTGTATACCGTAAAGCAAACCCCCTATAAGACCTTGTATATCTATGACTTTGGCCTGATCCTCTGCGAGAAAGAAAAAGGGAAGGTCAGCAGCATCTGTCTTGGTGATTTTGAATATTATCCATCCAAAAATGAGAAGAAGCAGGGGGATATCCTGGAGGAAGATGGTCCCGAAACGGCTATCCTCTATAAGTACGGGATCCTGAACGGCATTTATATCGAAAACCGGGCAAAAGGCACTTATCTGAATGCCATGCCGGAAATGTGGGATGTCGGTGAATGGGAACTCGTGGACCTTTCCGGGGACGGACGGGACGAGATCTATATCTCCTGTCCCAACGAGCAAAAACTGTATACCGTAAAAGAAGGCAAGCTGGTTGAGCTGTTTTTGCCCCTGCATATCCATGAGCAGACCGGCCGCATCTCCTGGTCGTTGGAGGGGAAGGAGCTTACCGTTTCCATTGATGAAAGCATCAGGGCTTCCTGTACCCTGCCGGACAGATTGTCCCCGGAAGATCCCGAGAACAACCGATTCAAGCTGGTAAACCGGGTGGCGGCCTGCCGAATGGCAAGGGCAAAGGGTTATCCGGCTTACCACTACAATCCAAAAGAAAGCTGGCGAATACTATTACGGACCGCCTGTATATGAAATCCGGCCGGAGGATATAGGCGAACTGTATATAGACGTGGCCTGGGCAAACTTTTATCTAAAACATGACGGTACATCCTGGAAACCAGTGGCTGCTGAAGTCACCATGAAGTATGGCGACCGAAGTGCCATTGCGCCTCCACTATCCTATGATGAAGCCAGTGCCGGCCCCATATTCCTGGATATGGACATGGAAGAAGCCGTACGGGCCCTTGGAGGCAATCCGGATGATTATGGCGAGTCTCAGCTTGAACGGGGAGAAATCGAGATTAACGGTGTCCGCCTGGGAGGCACCTATTCCCTGGTCAGCTGGATTGTCCTTTCCACGAGCCAATATGCCACCTCAAGGGGATTAAGGGTTGGAGACAGCGCTGAAACCCTGGAAAAATACTATGGCATGCCTGATGTAGGGCGCTTTGAGGACGGGAGTGTTACCTGGTACTTCACTGCCGGTGTTCAGCCCACTTTCCACCGGCAGATGGTTGTGACCCTTAAGGATGGCCGTGTCAAGACCATAGAATTCTGTCAGTACTATAATGACTGAGCTTGTATTTGCCACTGATTTCGCTGTGTCCCATATTGTTACCTTATGGTTACAGTTTCCTTAAAACACGGGTCAAACCGGCAGGAAGCTGTTTTTTTCTGCTAAAATGGAAGGCAGGAATCCCCAAAAAATCTTACATAGGAGAAACGATATGAAGAAAATGGCGAAATTTCTGATGGTCGTCATCCTGATCCTGTCGATGGCCTGCCCGGCATTTGCGGCAAACGACACATTGCCCGGGAAGACAGCGAAAAGCGATTTCCGTGGCCTTTGGGTATCAACGGTGGTGAACATCGACTATCCTAAGAAGCCCACGACCGATTCAGAAACCTTGAAGAGCGAAGCCATAAAGATCCTGGATCTGGCCAAGGATACAGGCTTTAACGCCGTCTTTCTCCAGGTGAGGCCCACCGCGGATGCTTTCTACAAGTCAAGCCTCTTTCCCTGGTCCAGGTATCTGACCGGAAAGCAGGGTGTTGCGCCCGACGGCGGTTTTGATCCGCTCGCCTTCTGGACTGAGGAAGCTCATAAACGGGGATTGGAACTGCATGCCTGGATCAACCCCTATCGCGTGACCAAGAAGGAGTGGAACCAGCCCTCCCATGATTTTGCCTCGCTGGCACCCACCAATCCTGCCGTACTGAATCCCCAGTGGGTGGTCAAGCACCCGGACGGCAACCTCTATTTTGATCCGGGCATTCCCGAAGTGAGGCGGCTCATCATTGACGGGGTGCTTGAAATCGTCAAAAACTACGATGTGGATGGCATCCATTTCGACGACTATTTCTATCCCGACACCTCCTTCAACGACAAGGCCACATATGAGAAATTCAAATCCCCCGGCCAGAGCCTTGACGACTGGCGCAGGGAAAACGTAAATACCCTGATCCGGGATTGCTATTATGCCATTAAAATCACCCGAAGCAGTGTCCGGTTCGGCATCAGCCCCTTCGGCATCTGGGCCAACCGCTCATCAAACCCCTTGGGGAGCGACACCAACGGCCTGCAGTCCTATTCAAGCCATTATGCCGACTCCCTGAAATGGGTGAAGGACGGCATCATCGACTATATCGCGCCACAGTTTTACTGGAATATCGGCTATTCTGTGGCCGATTACAGCAAGCTGCTGACCTGGTGGAAGAATGCCGTCGCCGGCACCGGGGTGGATCTCTATATCGGTATGGCGGCCTATAAAGCCGGCGATGCCAATCCGAACAGCCCTTGGCACGGCACGCAGGAAATCGTGAGGCAGCTTGAGCTGAACGACACGGTGGAAGAGGTCAAGGGCAGCATCATGTTCACCTACAACTCCCTGGCCAACTATCCGGAACTTGCGGCTGCCATAAAGGCAGTCTACGCCCGGTGGGATGAACTGGCGGGAAAAACCGGGCTCATCGTGTCCAGGCCTTCCGGCAACATCACCACCAGCCTGGACAAGTACTATCTCAACGGTGCGTCGGATCCCGAAAAGCCGCTTTACCTGAACGGCCTGCCAGTCAGCGGCAGGTCCGCCCGGGGATATTTCGGTATTCTTGTAACGCTTCAGCCGGGAGAGAACCGGTTCACCTTCACCCAGGACGGGTATTCGGTAACCCGTGTCATCACGAGAACCGTCTCTTCGGGTCCACAGAAGATGAGCAAGGCTGAAATCCCTGCAAGCTCCACCTTCCCGAGATCGCCGGTCTACGGGATGCCGGGTGAGACCATCACCCTGTCCTGCCAGGCGCCTGCCGGATCCAAGGTGACGGTCCAGATTGACGGGAAGACCTATACCATGAAGCAGCAAACGGCAACCCCCAGCGACTCCGGCCTGTATGCCGCCACCTTTACCTATGACTATACCCTGCCAAACTATGCGGGTAATCCCAGAAAGGTGGACCTGGGCGTTCCGGTCTATACCATGAACTATAAAGGTACAACCAGCACCCAGAAAGGGGCAGCCGTTGTGGGCGTCATCATGAAAGGCGCACCAGTCTATGCCGAGGTCAAGGTACCCATGACCTATACCTTCGATGAGCCTTCATCCGATAACGGCGGCAGGCACCAGCTCTATTCCGGGATGCTGGATGCGGTCACCGGAATGTCGGGAAGCTACGTCCGCCTGTCCTCCGGACAATGGGTGAACAAGAATGATGTCAATGTTTATGATTTGAATTTCAAAATACAGTCCGATATCAAGCAGGTTGAATACGTCATCGGAGAGGGATGGGAGACCCTGAAGCTGGATGCAACACTTTCTCCGGCCGCATTCGCCGTCTTTGACGGAACCCAGGTAAAACTCACGGTTTCGGCAACCTGCAGGGCGGAAGCGCCCCAGCTGCCACCCAATGCCCTCATCTCTTCCGTAACGATTGCCCAAAATAGCGACAGCGGGACGCTCATGACCCTGACCGTAAGGCCTGGGGAGAAACTGGACGGCTACTATATTGAAAAGACGTCCGGCGGATTGCTGCTGCATGTTAAGCGCAAGCCGCAGGCAAAGGATCAGAGTCTTCCCCTGAAAGGCCTTGCCATCATGCTGGATCCCGGCCATGGCGGAACCGAGACGGGAGCTATTGGACCGCTGGGATTGCGCTATGCGGAAAAAGACATCAACTTAAACCTGGCCAAAAAACTTGCTGCAGAGCTGGAAGCCCTGGGGGCCAGGGTATACCTGACCAGGGAGGATGACAGGACCGTATCCCTGGAAGACAGGCTGGCCATGTCCAAAATGATGCTTCCGGACCTGTTTGTATCCCTGCATGCCAACAGCATGGCGGATAATGTGGATATTTCCAAGGTGGACGGATTCTCGGTATGGTACCGGGAGCCCCTGGCCAAAGACCTGGTTGAACTGCTGTATAACCATGTTACCGGTTCTCTGGGCCGAACCCTGAAGGGGACGCATGTGCGCAATTTCTATGTTACCCGCGGAACCTGGACGCCTTCGATACTCCTGGAAACCGGTTTTGTGCCCAACCCGCAGGAGTTTGAGTGGCTGACAGACGAAGCAGAGCAAACCCGGCTTGCCAAAAGCATTGCCGAAGCCATTACTGCCTATTTCAGGGAATAAACCGGGAAAGGTAAGAAAAAAGCGGTGGGGAGACGGAGCCCCGCCGCTTTTTTGATGCGCCTTAAGCGGATTTCATCTTTACGGAGGCCGGCGTATGATTTATGATTATAAGCAAACCTGAACACAGGAAAAAGGAGCTCTGGTATGACCATGGACACCGAAATGATCAAATATGTAAAGAACGATAAATTTGCCGAATTTATAGGCCTTGAGCTGGTTTCGGCGGAGCCCGGGCACGCGGTTGTCCGTATGGCGGTGGGCCCCCACCATCTCAACGGGGTGGGCTTTGTGCAGGGCGGTGCCATCTTCACCCTGGCGGATTATGCCTTTGCCGCCGCATCCAACGCAAAAGGAACCGTCACCCTCGGCATCAACGCCAACATCTCCTATTTCAGAACGCCCAAGGGTAAGGTGCTGACGGCCGAGGCCAAAGAGGTATCCTCCACCAACAGGCTCTGCTCCTATAACGTGGATATTTACGATGAAGACAACAGCCTCATCGCCAGGCTCACGGCCACCGGTTACATGAAGAAACCCTGAAGGCTTCAGAAAAGGCGTCAGCTGCTTGCCGTATCTTTCAGGTGTGATGATTCCCGGCGGGGGCCTGGCAGTGTAAGGCAAAACCCGGCGGGGAAATCCATATCAGTAAGGGGGAAGCATTTCAGGTGCTTCCCCTCATTTCGCAAGCGCAGAGCCGGGTTGTCGACGGCTTTCCAGTATTGCATGGCCGATGGGTGCGCTTCCGATTTGCCGGGAAACCCGCTGGTCTTTGCTGTTTTTATGTGTAATAGTATAATGGGGATAAAATGATTGCCAAGGACGTGTGACAAATGAAGAAGATCGTGATGACAGGCGGGGGAACATCAGGTCATGTTACCCCGAATATTGCGCTGATACCCGAGCTTTTGGCCCTGGGCTACCATATAGAATACATTGGCTCAAAAAACGGCATGGAAAAGCAGCTGATAGAGGCTGAGGGTATTCCTTACCACAGTATCAGCACCGGCAAGCTGAGACGGTATTTCAGCCTGGAGAATTTTGCCGATGCCTTCCGGGTGATGGGCGGGCTCACCCAGTCGGTGTCGCTGATGAGGAAGATACGGCCGGATATCGTGTTCAGCAAGGGCGGGTTTGTCTCCTGTCCCGTAGTCTGGGCAGCCTGGCTCTGCGGGATTCCGGTGGTGATCCATGAGTCCGACATCACGCCCGGCCTGACCAATAAGCTCTCCATGCCCTTTGCCAGAAAGGTCTGCTACACCTTCCCGGAATCGAAAAGCCATATCCCGCAGGAGAAAGGAGTGCTGACCGGTATTCCCATCCGAAAGTCCCTGCTGGAAGGGAATAGGGCGGAAGGCCGTATGATCTGCGGGTTTGAAGATAACAAGCCCACCCTTTTGGTCATCGGCGGAAGCCAGGGAGCGGTGCGCATCAATGAAGCCGTCAGAAAAAGCCTGGGGCGGCTGATGAAGGATTTCAATATCTGCCACATCTGCGGCAAGGGCAACGTGGATGATCAATACCGCAGCGTGAAAGGCTATAAACAGTTTGAGTATATCCGGGAGGAACTGCCCCACCTTTTTGCCCTCGCGGACATCGTGGTGTCGAGAGCAGGGGCCACCACCCTGTTTGAGCTACTGGCCCTCAAAAAGCCGAGCCTGCTGATCCCGCTTTCCCGACAGGCCAGCCGGGGCGATCAGATCCTGAATGCGGAATCCTTCAGAAAGCAAGGCTTCAGCATGGTTCTCCCGGAAGAGGAATTGACCCCGGATACCCTGGCAGACCGTGCGAAAACCCTGTTCGAGAAACGGCAGGAATACAGGAAGGCCATGGAAAGAAGCGGCCGGACCAACGGCACCCGCGAGGTCGTCCGGGTCATTGAGGAAACCTATCAATTAAAGCACGCCAGAAGAGGAGAAGGCCTTGAAAGTTGAAGCAGTGATTTTTGATCTGGACGGGACCCTCATCGATTCCATAGGGGGAATCGCCTTTGCGCTGAACCGCGTATTGACCGAAAACGGGTTTCCCGTTCATTCCATAGAGACATGCAAACAGCTTGTGGGAAACGGATTTGTTGACCTGGTCAGGCGCGCCGTTCCCGAAGAACACAGAAGCGAAGCGGAGATTCAACGCTATGTCTCCCAACTGCGCGCCGAATATGACAGGCACTGGGATTATGGCATGCGGGTCTATGACGGCATAGAGGACCTGCTTGTGCACCTGCAGAGCCGTGGCATTCCCTTCGCCGTCGACACCAACAAGGACGAGGGTGTCGCGCGCAGAATTGTGGAACGTTATCTGTCCCGTTTCAAGTTCTTCCGCGTTTCCGGGACAACCCCCGGGATGCCGAAAAAGCCCGATCCTGCCAGGGCCCTGGAAATGGCGGCCGGGATGGGTGTCACGCCCCGGCGATGCATCTACCTGGGTGACAGCGAGGTGGATATCATGACGGCAAAAAAGGCCGGCATGATTCAAATCAGCGCGGCCTGGGGTTTCCGGTCACCGGATGATCTGTGCCGGGCAGGAGCGGAACGCATCATCCATAAGCCCATGGATCTGGTATCCTGCCTGGAATAGGTGAAAGATTTCAGTCGAACAGCAGGATGACGGCCATGAGGACCAGGTTCTCGGTTCCCGTGTTCTCGATGGCGTGGTATGCGCCATTGCCGGTTATCACGGCATCGCCCGGGCGCAGTTCCTGGACATTGCCGTTGTCGTCCACTGTCGCTTTGCCGCTGATGATATAGTAGATCTCTTCCTCACGGTCATGATTATGGATGCCGATGGAGCAGCCCGGTTCAAGGGTGACCTGCGCAAACAGGCGGCATTTTCCTGTGAGCTCATCCTGGGAGAAGATATGCCGGATCTGCACCGACCCCTTTCCGCCCCTCATTCGTTCCCTGATTTCCAGTGCCATGTCTTCCATTCTTTTAACCATTGAGCTTTACCTCCTTCAATCATTCTTTTTCCGCATGAAGATATAGATGTAGGCGGCGCACACAAAGATAAGGACGGCCGATATGATGAACAATATCTGCTTGATGTCGATGGGCGTTCCGCCTATAGTCAAATCTGTCTCTCCAAAAAGTTTGACCAGCTGTGATCCGATGATGGCCGCCACATAGCCGATAATGCCGCTGGCCGCCGCGCTGAAGCCGATATAAACCGTTCTTTTCTCGTCGGGCGTAAAATCAAACTGCAGGTTGAACAGGGAGATATTGATGCCCGACCAGGCGATGCCGCCCGTGATATGTGCCAGGACCAGCATGACCATCAGCAGCGGGCTTCCCTGGAAGGAGAAGAACCACAGGGTATGGCAGACGGCCAGAACGGAGAAGCATGCCATGGTGGTAACCGTCCAGCCCTTGTTATCCGCAAGTCTGCCCCAGATACCGGCGGCAATAACATACAGGACCGAGTTGAGCAGGCTCAACAGCGTGATGACCGTGTAGCTCATATCCAGGTCCGAAACCAGGTACACGCTGAAATAGGCGCTGGCGACCTGGATAGCGATGTTCCAGATGGCCAGCATGATAAAATAACGCACGAACAGCCTGTTTTTGAAAGGAAGCGTGAAAATCTCCGTGATCCGCATCCGGTCCTTATGATGCTGCAGGGGAACTTCCTTCATCCTGGCATAGGAAAGGAAATTGACGATGGTCAGCACAAAGACCACGGCATAGACCACCATGTAGCCTCCCAGTTCATTCCCGGCTTCTTCAAACAGGTCCAGGACCTTACCCAAAATAAGGGTGAATACCGTTGCGGATAACAGGATATAGGATTCCCGCGTGCCGAAATATTTCCCTCGGATATGCTGGGGGACGAAGCTGACATACATGTTGGAAACAGCCGGGGTGATAAAGGCCACCGACAGATGCGAGATCAAAAAAACGGCTGCCGTGAGCCACAGCCTGGCGGACGGGCGCAGGGGAAGAAAAGGAATCACGATCAAAGACGAAAGCAGGAGCCTGTGGATCAGGCTGCCTGCCATGATGATTCCTTTTCTGAATTTCAGACTTTCCAGGGTGATGGGCGACAGAAACTGGATACCCGCCGCAAGAACCGGTATGGGGACTATGTACCCGCAAACGGTATCGTCTGCTCCCATGGCTTTCAAAAGCCCCACAAGGAAAGCGCTGGTTGTCAGGTTGAATATGGTTCGTGCCGTTGCGCCTTCTATGATGCAAAGAAGGCGGTTTCTTTCCAGGTCCCTCTCATCGGGCATTCTGTATGCGTCAGACATTCAAAGACCTCATTTATCGGAACGTATCCCAGGGATAAATGTGCGGTACATAATTGTTCCCGTTCAAACCTTACAGCTTCAGGAACTGTTCAATGTTCAGTATGAAGACAGTGGCGCCTCCTACATTGACCTCCACCGGCATGGCCAGGTTGAATGCGCCAAAGCTTCCCGGAAGCTTCTCCGGTGCGATCATCCGGCGCCTGCTCTTGCAGGTATCCTTGATGATGGACAGGGCCTGTTCCACCTTGTCCTCCTCGGTAGCGATCAGGAAGGTGGTGTTGCCGCTTTTCAGAAATCCTCCGCTGGAACACAGCTTGGTGGTTCCAAAGCCTTCCCTGTTGAGGTTGTCTGCGAGAAGATTGCTGTCTTCATCGCTCACGACCGCAATGATCAACTTCATAATCCATTCCTCCCCCTTCATGGAGCGGGCGGCCCCGCAGTTCCGATATCCCGATATCCTGCTGCGATCAGGCTATGGCATTTGCTCCCCTCAATTTCATTATACGCGATTGCCGGCCTGTATTCAATTGATGCTACACCAGACCGGTGCTCCTGATGCCTTCCTCCCACGGGATTGCGGGCAGGGTGATCTCCATCCCGTTGAGATAATCCAGGTGCGAAGTCCCTTTTTTGAACTCAAACCTCAGCTTATAGGCAAAGAGCGCCTGCATCTTGAGCCCGAGGGAACGGTTGACGGTATTGATGCCGTATTTGCCGTCGCCCAGTATGGGGCAGCCCATCCAGGCCAGATGAGCGCGGATCTGGTGGGTTTTCCCCGTTACCAGTTCCACCTCCAAAAGGGCGTAGGGATAAGCGGCCTTCACGAGCCGGTATCGCGTCACAATACGCACCGAACCGCGCACCGGGCTGTCATAGATTTTTACATGGCTGCTTTCGGCGTCCTTTTTCAGGTACGCCGTACGCTCGGCCTCTTTCTCCCTGGGAATGCCATAGGTGCAGGCAAGGTAATATTTTCTGATCTCGTGGTTTTTGAACTTCTCCTGCATGACATCCAGGGTTTCCCGGTCCTTGGCGAGGATGACCAGTCCGCCGGTGTTCCGGTCCAGCCTGTGGCAGAGGGCAGGGAATCCCGGTTCGGGTGCTGCGCCGTCCTGTCTGGCCGCCGCCATGGCCTGGAGATATTCATCCAGGACCAGTTCCTCCTGGTTTGCGTCCTGGTGGACAGGTATGCCCTGTGGCTTGGCTGCCACCAGGATGTGTTCATCCTCATAGGGAATCTCGATGGAAACAGCCCGGTCATTCCGCTCGTCCCGTTCAAGGTAGCTGTCGGGGATATAGATCTCCACCACGTCGCCCGCCTGCAGGCAGAAATCATTCCTGACGCGTTTCCCGTTGACGCGGATGTTACGCTTGCGAAAAGCCTTGAAAAAGGTCGAGGCCGGTACCCGGGGGAACCGGTCGGCCAGGAACCTGTCTATCCGTTTTTGGTTGTCCGAATGGTCTGCAATTATCCTTTGCATATTACTCCGTTTCAGGGTATACTGCCTGATCCAGCTTCCTTGTGCCCCTGCGGACCTTGCGGGGCAGCATCTGATAGACGCTTTGATGGATCTTGTAGTCCTTGATCAGATCATTCCCACTATAGATTTGAATATATGTATCCACCACAGCGCCATCCATGCCTTTTTCCTCGACGATCTCCACGCCCTCGGCCAGATTCGGATCATCTATGTACTGGGTTGTGGCCTTGGTCACGCTGACAATGCGGGAGACCACCTTGGTCCGGACGCCGGGATACATGTTGGTCCCGACGATGTTGAAGGTCAGTACATTGCTGTCCGAAACCCGGGCATCAATCCGAATGGGATAATCGGTTGTGTTCTTGAACTTCAGGTCCGCATAGCCGTAGGATACCGCCGCATCCATGCCCAGGGGCACATAGCTTACGGTAAACACATGATTATGGCGTTCGGTTACCTTCAGGTTGGCCAGCAAAACCGCGTCATAGAGGGTGGTGGACACCTGGCAGACCCCGCCGCCGTAACCATCCCTGATTTCGCCCTGGCTGTAGACATGGGCGATGGTATAGCCTTTCTCCGGGGTCCTGGGCCCGACAACCTGGTTGAAGGAGAACTCCTCGCCGGGGAAGAGAACCGTGCCGTCAATGGCAGCAGCAGCCAGCCGGATGTTGATGCCCCTGTTCCGGTTATTGGGGGTATCGGTGGAAAAGCGGGTGCTGGCTGTGGAGAGCACGTTCCTGAACAGCAGGGCTTCCAGATCCCTGGTCTTGATTTCAGGCTCGATTATCTGTACGGGAAGAGGGATTTCCTCATAGATTTTCAGTTCCCTCTGTTCTACGCGGTGAATGATGTTCCTGAGTTCGGCCTTGTCGATAGTCCGGCCGTTCACCTGGGGCCTTACGGCTGCCGAACCGTCTTCAAGCCGGATGTATTCAGCATTGACAGGTTCCTGGATGATGGCGTCGTAAACTGCATCGATGTCTATTTTCGGCGGAACGATCTCCTTAAGGGGGATGTGCACATACATGGTTCCCAGGCTTTTTACGGATTCCAGGACCTTGCATTTCAGAAGTTCCTTGTCGACTTCCCAGCCCGATACTCCCGTGCAAAGGATGACCTGGTCGCCGGAGATCACCACTTTGGGAACGGTGACATCGGTCCTGAAATAGCGGTTCAGATCCTCTATAACCGTGTTCAGTTGCGCTTCATCGGTTTCAAGAGCCAACGGAATTCTCACCGGGTTTTTCTTCAGCCTGGATATCTCGATCAGTCTGCTGACAAAAAAACCTTCCCTGCCTACCCGCAGGGCCTGATCCTCCATGCTTTTCAGGTTGACGGACAGGCCCAGTTCCCTGTAGCTGAGCGCCTTTTCAAAGTTTTCGGTAAAGAAGATCACCTGTGCGTTGTCCAGGCAATTCTCATAGCGCTCGCGGATAAAGCTGCGCAGGGCGGACGGGCTCATGCCGCCCACATTGTGTCCGTCAACAAACACACCATTATAGACATTGGGATTGTCCAGAATGGAATTGATCAAATAAAAAGCGGCCAGGGACAGCAACACGACAAGAATAATCCCTGCCAATAGCTTCATCCATTTTTTCAGTTCAATGCGCGGGTTCCTGAAACGCTGAAGGATCAGGTTCATTCTTTTAAACTCCATGACTCACCGTAAAAGACTATCGGTTTTATTATTCTATTAAAACAACTACCACCCACTTTCGTCAACTAAACTTCAAAACATCGTCGGGAAGCGCCGGGCCATCCTGTTAAAAAAAGCAAGTCCGTATGCTATACTATGAATAAAGAATGACGAATGGGAAAAGCTGTATGGTTCCGGCAGCCTTTTCGGGTCGTTCAGGAGGCGATGGAGCGTGCCATTTTTATGGAAGAAGCCGAATACGCAGAAAAGAGAGAGAAAAAACGGCAAGGAGGCACAGGCCCTGATCGATGCATCCGTGCTGAAGAAAAACAATATCTCGCGACTGACCATCGACGAGAGATGGATCCGGCTGTTTGTCAACCTGCCCATGAGCCCGGCCATTGAGAAAGCCCAGAACGAGATGAACGAGCTGATCAAGAAAGAGGCCATGCTGTTGCAGGAGCAGGAGAGCCTGGAACCCAGGAAGAAGAAGGTCATGAACCGGATCATCAGCCTCACCAAGGACGCTTTTGACAATAACGACGAGGCTGCCAAATCCGAACTCAGGGACTGCAGGAAGGAAATTGAACGGATCAACGAGCGGATGGAAAAGATCCTTGAGGATATCGAAAAGGTCAACAATGAGCTGAAGGAGGCAAACATCCGGCTTCTCAACGAGAGCGTGCGCTATGTTTTCTCCACGCTCAGGAGCAACAGGGAACGGGCTGAAACCATTACCAGGGAGCTTGAGCGCATCAGGCAAAAGGAGCAGGAACTGCAGGAAGAACTGGATTCCATCAACCTGGACTGGACGTCCTATGCGGTTCAGTTTACCGAACTTCTGGGCTCCGACCTGGTTAAAACGCTTGAGAGCCAGTATGGGCTGGAGGGGTTGAAGCATGAAACTGATAACTCCGGAACAGATGCGAAGAATTGATCGGGAAGCGATAGAGAGAATTGGCATACCCGGTGTCGTCCTGATGGAGAACGCGGCCTTTCAGGTTTCCATGAAGGCGGCGGAGATATTGACCGAAAGGAACGGGCGCCGGGTTCTTATTGTGGCCGGCGGCGGAAACAACGGTGGGGACGCTTTTGCGGTTGCCAGGCATCTGCTGGCCATGGGCTATTCGGTTTGCGTCTACACGCTGAGCCCACCCGATGCCCTGAGGGGCGATGCGGCCGTCAATGCCAACATCCTGAGGAACATGGGCTTTGACATGGAACTTCTGGAGCCGGCCAGCCTGGAAAGGTTTGCCCAAAACTGTTCGCAGGCCGATTTGGTCATCGACGGCCTGTTTGGAACCGGGCTGAACAGGGATGTGGAAGGTGTGGCCCGGGATGCCATTGAATGTATCAACCAGCATGCAGCCTGCACCCTTTCCATCGATATCCCGTCGGGCATCGACGGGCTGACGGGGCGGATCTGCGGCTCATGCGTCCGCGCGGACTATACGGTCACCTTTTTCCTGCCCAAGGTGGGCATGGTCCAGTATCCGGCGAAAGCCTTCCTGGGAGAGCTGACGGTGGCCGATATCAGTATACCCTATGCCCTGGCCGACAATATGGAGACCTGCGAGCTGACAGAGGGCGAAACTGTCCTGCAGATCCTGCCGCCCAGACCCGAGGATGCCCACAAGGGAACCTTCGGAAAAGTCCTGATCCTTGCCGGTTCCTCCAATATGCCGGGCGCGGCCGCATTAAGCGCGCAGGCCGCCTACCGGACCGGAACAGGCCTGGTCAGGATGGCTGTGCCGCAGGATATCATTTCCGTTCTCGCTGCCAGGGTTCCTGAAGCCGTTTATGCTCCCATGGACAGCCGCTGCGGGCATATGTTCTGCGAAGACAATAATGGCCTCAGGGAGCTGATGGAGGCCTCCGATGCCGTCCTGGCCGGACCCGGGCTGTCCTGCTGCGAAGATACTTATGAACTGATCCTGCAGGTGATACAGGACTGCCGGAAACCCCTGGTCCTGGATGCGGATGCCCTCAATGTGATTGCCCGCAACGATACGGAGGTTTTAAGCCGGCTCAAATGTGAAGCCATTATCACTCCCCATCCGGCTGAAATGGCCAGGCTTCTGGGAACGAGCATAGAATGTGTGCAATCCGACCGTATAGGAACGGCAAAGTCCTTTGCCGAGGAATACGGGCTGACCGTGGTGCTCAAAGGCGCCGGTACGGTTATAGCCGGGCCCGACGGCAGGGTTTCCATCAATCCCACCGGCAACAGCGGAATGGCCACGGCAGGCTCGGGCGATGTTCTGGCCGGTATGATCGTGTCCCTGCTGGGCCAGTCGGTGCCGCCCTATGAGGCCGCCGTGGCGGGGGCCTATCTCCACGGCCTGGCCGGCGACCTGGCTGCCGGGGAAAAAGGAGCCGCCAGCATGACCGCTTCCGATATCTCCGATAAGATCGGGGCGGCGTTTCAGGCGCTCAGAGAAAAGAGTGAGGTGCAAAACCTGTGAACTATACATTTGACCGCGCATGGGCCGAGATAAACCTGGACAATATCGCCCATAATGTCCGGGAGATCAGAAGGCTTGCCGGTAAACGAACCGAGATCATCGCGGTGGTCAAGGCGGATGCCTATGGTCATGGAACGCTGGAGACTGTGCAAACGCTCCTGGAAAACGGCGCCACGCGGCTGGCGGTCTCCATGCTGGACGAGGCCATCCAGCTGCGGAAGATTGGCGTCGACGTTCCCATCCTGGTGCTGAACCACACCGATTTCAGGAGGGTCGGCGAAGTCCTGAAATACAACATCACCCAGACGGTATACAGCCACGAAATGGCCAAAGCCCTCTCGGAGGAGGCCCTGCGGCAGGGAACCAGGGCGAAGGTCCACATCAAGATCGACACGGGGATGACCCGGGTGGGGTTCAAGCCCGGCTATCGGGCCGTTAAGGATGTGGTGGCCATCATGAAGCTGGATGGCATCATCGTGGAGGGCATCTATACCCACTTCGCCGAAGCCGATGCAAAGGACAGAACATACACGAAGCATCAGTTTGAGCTGTTTGAGAGCATCATTGAGGAACTTAACCGGATCGGGGCCCTTATCCCCATCCGGCATGTGTCCAACAGCGGCGCCATCCTCCAGTACCCGGAGATGATCCTTGAAGCGATCCGGCCGGGTATCATCCTGTATGGCATCTATCCTTCCAAGGAAGTGGACAGGAGCGTCATCGATCTGAAACCGGCCATGACGCTGAAGGCCAATATCGTTCTGGTCAAAGAGGTTGAGGCAGGTGTCTCCATCAGCTACGGCAGGACCTTTACCACCCGGCGCCCGTCCAGGATCGCCACCATTCCCATCGGTTATGCGGACGGCTATTCCCGCCTTTTGTCCAACAGGAGCCGTGTCCTGGTCAACGGACAATACGCGCCGGTGGTGGGCAATATCTGCATGGATCAGTGCATGGTGGATATCACCGATGTCTCCGGGGAAGTGAAGGTGGGCGATGAAGTGGTTCTCTTCGGCCGCCAGGGCGATCGTGAGATCACGGTTGAGGAGATCGCCGATCTGATCGGCACAATTCCCTACGAGGTGGTCAGCGTCATTGGAAAGCGCATACCGCGGGTTTATTTCAGGGACGGCAAGGTTGTGAACGTGCTGAACTATCTTCTGTGACGAAAAAATATACCCTTCCAGAAAAATTTCCGGCGCATGTATAGGCCATCATTGAATGTGTAAAAATATTTCATGGGAGCGTAACCCAATTTTAATTTGCGATCCTTGACCCGTATCTCTATAATATTGGTAAAGGGGTCATGCATTGTAGAGGTTAATACGCTCTAAGGATGTGATGACCTATGCAGATTAGAAGAGGTGACATCTTCTATGCCGACCTGAGCCCGGTGGTTGGTTCGGAACAGGGAGGCGTAAGGCCGGTTCTGGTCATCCAGAACGATATCGGCAACAAGTACAGCCCTACGGTTATCATTTCAGCCATTACCTCACAAATGGACAAGGCAAGGCTTCCAACCCATATTCCCTTCAAGGGCGAGGCCTATGGACTCAGCCGGAACTCCGTCATCCTCCTGGAACAGGTGCGGACCATCGACAAGAGACGGCTGAGAGAGAAGGCGGGACATTTGGATGACAACCTGATGAGAAAAGTCGATCAAGCCCTCCGTACGAGCGTTGGACTGGCGAATACATACGTGCAGTAAAACCCGTGCGGAAGGTTCGGATAGAGGGGGACAAAAGATGAATCAAACAAGGGGAAGGATCGCATATCTGCTTTTTGCCGTGCTGTTTCTGCTGGTGGCCGTCATCTTTTCGCAGGCCGCCGGAGAACCGGGCAGCAGCAGTGACCCGCTTGTGACCAAGAGCTATGTGGACCAGCAAATCGCTCAGCTGGCCGCAAAAATCAACAGCTCCTCAGGCGGCAGCTCTTCTGGGAACGTCAATAATGCCACCGTTGAACAACTGAAAGCCGATGTGGGAGACCTGACCAGGTTCGTGGTGGATGCGCTGAGCGGTCTTCAGGAACTGAAGGACAGGGTTGCGGTTATTGAGAACGGCTTCACGGTTATCTCCCTGAAAAAAGGGCAGACCCTGGTGCTCGGAGGCGGCTCGGAGGTCATCTTAAGGAGCGGACAAGCCACGGCTATCAGCGGCGAGAGCGGCACGCTGGTGGATGT
>ENA-OWOZ01000513-OWOZ01000513.1-bioreactor-metagenome-genome-assembly--contig:-NODE-513-length-48434-cov-5.679529_pt1 | contig 48434 bp, 42 predicted proteins | sample MGYA00238140_ERZ651804 | MGnify/ENA primary metagenome ERZ651804 (study PRJEB26910, sample SAMN07631232) | bioreactor metagenome | isolation source: Switchgrass digestor | place: USA: Dartmouth...
TTGAATAATTTTTATCTGATCTGCTATTTTTATATTGTTAAGGCTGGAAGGTAAAGTTCCTGATCCAATACCTGTTGTTAGACATCCTGATAATAAAAGTGACATTAATTTTAATTTAATCATATGTTAATTCCTCCTCAGAAATTTTTTGTTTCATCCGATGAACTTATAATAACACAGATAGGGGGCTGCCCAATATGAGATGACTAGCAATTGAAGCATAAAGTAGAAGGAATAACAAAAATAGTGACTAACAACTTATATTTTCCAATAAAGTTGTTATGTGTATAGATTATTAATAAGAAAGAAAGAGTAAAAATCACTTTTATTAAAAATAAATTTTAAAAAAATTTTATATCATAATATGAAAGAATTTATATATTTAGGAATTAAAATTAAATAATAAAGGTAGCTTGTCTAAAACAAACTACCTTTTCTATATTTTTTAATTAAGCGATAATATTAATTAAATCCATACAATTTTTAGATTTTCAGCTCATTGAAAGTTGAAAACTAAAATCTGAAAACTTAAAATTGTACTACGCTGCTTTTTCTACATTTTCAGAAGAATTTGATTCTGCAGCTTTTTCCTTTTTATCTGTTGTAAAATCTATAATTACTTTAGCAATTTGAATTATTACAGTTGGAAGGAATGCGTATAAATAAATATATCCAATTTGCTTTCCTGTTAATACTGCAACTTCAAATAAGTTTCTTAAAGCTGGTATAAATAAAACTGAGTTTAAGAAAATTAATCCTGCAATAAATGCTAACCAGCTAAATTTATTTCCAAATAAGCCTAATGAAAACACTGATTTATTTCCTCTACAGTTAAAGCCGTGGAATAATCTAGCTAAACATAATGTAGCAAAAGCCATAGATGAAGCAACTGCAGCATTATTATCACTGCCAAGCCCCTTATAGAAAGCTAACATTGTAAATATTGCAATAATTAAACCTTCAAAAGCTAATTCTAAAACAAATTTCTTATCTAAAATTCCAGCATCTCTAGATCTAGGTTTTTCTTTTAATAAATCTCCTTGAGCTGGTTCCATACCAATAGCAATAGCAGGTAAACTATCTGTTAGTAGGTTAATAAATAGTAAGTGAACTGCCTTAAATGGCATTGGTAATGCTAAAAGTGAAGTATAAAGTACTGAAAGAATACCTGATGCATTACCTGATAGTAAGAATTTAATTGAATTCTTAATATTTCTATAAATATTTCTTCCGTTAGCAACAGACTTAACTATTGTAGCAAAGTTATCATCAGTTAATATAACTGAAGCAGCATCTTTTGAAACTTCTGTACCAGTTATGCCCATTGCAATACCTATATCAGCTTGCTTTAAAGCAGGAGCGTCATTAACTCCATCCCCTGTCATAGCAACGATTTGATTTTTATCTTGCCATGCTCTAACTATTCTAATCTTATGTTCTGGAGAAACTCTAGCATAAACAGATATATTTTCTACATTGTTTCTTAATTCTTCATCAGACATCTTATCTAATTCTATACCTTCAATAGCTCTATCTCCATCTCTTAAAATACCAATTTGTTTAGCAATAGCTGACGCGGTAATCTTATGGTCTCCAGTAATCATAACTGGTTTAATACCAGCAGATATACAGTCTGCAACAGCAGCTGCAGATTCTTTTCTTGGTGGGTCAATCATTGATATAAGCCCTATAAAAGTAAAGTTTTCTTCGTCTTCTATGCTTATATTTTTATTTTCAGGGAATTCTCTGTAAGCAAAAGCTAAAACTCTTAAGCCATTTTCAGATAATTCTCTATTGGCATTTAATATGTTTTGTTTATCCTCATAACTTATGTTTCTAACACCATCAGGAGTTTTTATGAATTTAGTTCTATCTAAAATAACATCCAATGCACCTTTTGTGAACATTATATATTTGTTATCAAAGAAGTGAAGAGTACTCATAAGCTTTCTATCAGAGTCAAATGGAACTTCCGATAATCTTTCATAAGCCTTTCTAAGCTCTAATTCACATAGTGAAAATTTTTGACCTAAGTTAACAAAAGCAACTTCAGTTGGGTCTCCAATTTCTTTTCCTTCTTTACATGTAGAGTCATTACATAGGATTGAACTCTTTAGCAAATACTTTTCAACAGGATCTTCTATATTTAATTCTTCGCCATCAATAAATCTATTATTAACAAAGACTTTTTTTACTGTCATCTTATTTTGAGTAAGGGTTCCAGTCTTATCAGAACATATAACAGATACTGATCCTAAACCTTCAACTGCTCTTAGTTTTTTAACAATAGCATTTTCCTTGGCCATTTTTTGAGTTCCAATAGCTAGTACAATTGTAACTATTGAGCTAAGGGCTTCAGGAATAGCAGCAACAGCTAAAGCAACAGCAAACATAAGAGAATCTAGCATGTTATTAGTTCTAAGACTTAGGAAGAATACAATAACACAAACTCCTAAAATACCAATAGCTAATTTTTTACTAAAGTCATCTAAGCTGACTTGTAGTGGTGTTGCTTTTTCTTGAGTTTCTTCCATTAGGTTAGCAATTTTACCTATCTCAGTACTCATTCCTGTAGAAGTAACAACTACTAAAGCTCTACCATAAGTAACTAAGGAACCTGAGAATACCATGTTTTTTTGATCACCTAAAGCAACTTCCTCACTTTCAATTACTTCAGCAAATTTATTAACACTTTCAGATTCACCAGTTAAGGAACTTTCATTAACTTGAAGGGAGAAGTTTTCAATGATTCTACCATCAGCTGCAACCATATCTCCTGCTTCAAGTAATAAAATATCTCCTGGAACTACTTCTTTAGAAGGAATTTCAACCTTTTTTCCATCTCTAATAACTTTAGCTGTTGGGGAAGATAAAGCTTTTAAACTATCTAAAGATTGTTCAGCCTTAAAGTGTTGTACAGTTCCTAAAACTGCATTTAAAGTAATAACTGCGATAATAACTAAAGTGCTTTCTGCATCTCCAGTTAGCATTGATATTAAAGCTGCAATAATTAGGATTATTACAAGTAAGTCTTTAAATTGACTAAAGAATACTTCCCAAACAGTAGCTTTTTCCTTTTGGGTAAGTTCATTATAGCCATACTTGTCCAAATTTTCTTTTGCTTGCTTTTCACTAAGACCAGATTTTGAAACGTTAAATTCTTTCAACGTCTCCTCATAGCTTTTAGAAAAGTACTTCTTCATATAAAATCCTCCAAACTAAATATAAAATTATAATTTCATTAATAACTTGTGGGTCTAGAGAAATAAAAAAGAGACCCTTAATACAATTTTTAAGAAATAAAAACTGTATTAAAAGTCTCGTAACCATTAAGGTATATAACACCAGGCCTTAGCCGCGTATGTTGATGCTATATTTTTTACTACTCCCTTTTAACTTAGAAGTTATTAAATTTTAATTACAGTATTAATAATAAAGATATAAGAAAAAATTGTCAAGCATAAAAATAAAAATTTTTATCATATTTTAGCAAATCACAAATTAAAAATGGAAAGCATATTATAATACATAAGTACTACGTGGAGTTGAAAGTTATTGATATACGGGCTGATACTAGCAGGGGGAAAAGGAACTAGACTTTATCCCTTATCAAGATCAAACAATCCGAAACAGTTTTTAAAAATTATAAATAATAAAAGCTTTCTTCAAAATACAGTAGATAGGATAATTCCTTTAATCAATAAAGAAAATATTTATGTTGTTACTAATAAAGAATATAAAGAAAAAATAAAAAGTGAATTAGAAAATATAGATCCTAATAATATTTTTTCTGAACCACAAAACAAAGAAACAGCCACCTGTATTGGATTATCAGCTGTTAAATTATTAAAAAAAGACAAGGATGCAGTAATGGTCGTTTTGCCATCAGATCATCATATAGAGCGTGAAAAGGTATATTTGGAAACCTTAAATCAAGCAGTAGAAATAGCCAATAAAAGAAGGGGAATAGTAACCCTTGGAATTACACCAACGAGAGCAGAAACAGGTTATGGCTATATTGAAATGGGACCAAGAATCCAATCATCGACTATACCAACTTTTAAGGTTACCAGATTTACCGAAAAGCCTAATGTTGAAGTGGCAAAGGATTTTATCTTAAAGGGAACTTATTTATGGAATTCAGGAATGTTTGTTTTTAGAGCAGATGTTATTTTAAGAGAAATAGAAAAGTATTTGCCGGATCTTTATAAAGTTCTAATGGAAATTTATAAAAGTGTTGGTGAAGAAAATGAAGAGTCTGTTATAGAGGAACAGTATTCAAGAATAGATGGAATATCTATAGATTTTGGAATTATGCAAAAAACAAGAAAGGGTTTTGTTATAAAAAGCGATTTTATTTGGGATGACATTGGAAGTTTTTCAGCATTAAGCAGGTATATGGAGGAAATTGGAAATAATAAAGTGAGCAGTAAGGTATATTTACAGGATAGTGAAAATTGTTCTATATTTGGAAATAGGAATTTAATTATAGGTCTTGGGATAAAGGATTTAGTTGTAGTAGATTCAGGAGATGTTATATTAATAATGGATAAGAATAAAGATCAAGAAATAAAACATCTCTTAAACGAACTAAATGAAAGACCAGAATTTGAAGATTATCTTTAATATGTTTGATTAACATTTGCTGAAAATAGGGTTGCTAAAAATTTGAAATTTAGCGACCTTATTTTTATTTAAAAAAGATTTCTTATATTGTATAATTAAATTAAGTAAAGGAGTTGTAAAGATGAGTATTGAGAAAAAGAAGAATTTTATTATCAATGTAATATATATAATAGCATTAGTATCAATAGTATATGGTATTTTTAAATATGCAATTCCATGGCTTATGCCTTTTGTTATTGGATTTTCCGTAGCCTTTATACTTAAACCAGTAATAACACTGGTATCAGACAAATATAAAATTAGTAGAAAACTAACTGCAGGAATTCTTGTTACCTTATTTTATTTAATAGTTGGCGCTTTAATTACTTTATTAATTATAAAGTTGTCAATGTCTATTAAAGATTTATTTTTAGCATTACCTAGTTTATATATGACAAAGGTGGAACCTGCAGTTTATGAAATAACCTATAATATAGAAAATTTAATTTCAAAGTTAGATCCAGAATTAGTAAAGACTATTACAGATATTCTTTTATCTTTAGTAAATTCACTAGGAAGCTTAATTTCTAATTTATCTACTACAATTGTTAAAGTAATTTCATCAGCAGTTTCAGCAGTTCCAGGATTTTTTATTATAGTATTATTTTCAATTATTTCATCTTACTTTTTTGCATTGGATTATAAGGTAATAACAGGATTTATTGAAAAGCAGTTACCTGAAAAAACAGCAAATATATTATTTCAAGCTAAAGAAGGTTTGGGTAAAACTATATTAAAGTTTATAAAATCTTATTCTATTATAATTACCATAACTTTCTTCGAATTATTTGTGGGATTAATGTTATTAAGAGTAGAAAAAGCAGCAACAATAGCTTTTATTATTGCAATATTTGATATACTTCCTATTCTTGGTGCAGGTGGAATTCTTATACCTTGGGCAATTATTGAATTAATAAAAGGAGAAATTTTCTTAGGAATTGGAATATTCTTAATGTATATTCTTATAACAGTAATAAGAAATATAATTGAACCAAAGATAGTGGGAAAAGAAGTAGGGCTGCATCCAATTATTATGCTTATATGTATCTATCTAGGAATAAATTTATTTGGTTTTATAGGAATTTTTGTTTTACCAATAACAATGACTGTGCTGATTAACTTAAATAGATCTGGAAAGATAAAGTTATTTAAATAAATAGCTGGAAATATATTTACCCTTATTGACAAATTTCTACGAATTAAATATAATAAATGAGGTTGAAAATTTCAGGCATAGGGAAAGCATACGAATTATTACCAATAACAGAGTTTTATAAAGCTTTGTGCGAATTTAAAGGCTTATTTATAACTAACTGCTAAGTTATATATAAGTCTTATTTTTTATATTTGTTTAATTGAATTTAATAAATTTTCCAAAAAATTTATTGTTAATAAAAAAGCTGATATAGTTATAGTAAGGAAAAGATGTTTAAAAGAAAAAGTGTATTAATATAAGAGTTTTAAAAATCAGAGAAAAGTGATAAAATATAATATAATAGTGAATAATAAATAGGAGAGTAGAGAATATGGATAAAAAGAAAAATATATCAATGGCAGTAATAAAAAGACTTCCTAAATATTATAGATATTTAAAAGAATTATTAAAAAATGATGTAGAAAGAATATCATCAAAGGAATTAGGAGAAAAAATTGGTTTTACAGCTTCCCAAATACGTCAAGATTTAAATAATTTTGGTGACTTTGGTCAACAAGGTTATGGATATAATGTTAAAGATTTGTATAATCAAATAGGACTAATTTTAGGATTAGATAGAGAATATACTGCTGTCTTAATTGGGGCAGGTAATATAGGTCAGGCAATAGCTAATTATAGATTTAATGAAAATGGTTTAAATATTGTGGCTATTTTTGATGCTAATCCAAAGCTTGTAGGAATAAAAATAAGGGATGTAGAAATAAAAGACATTGATTATTTAGATAATTTCCTAGAGGAAAATAAAATTGATATAGGTATAATATGCGTTCCTAAAAACAATGCACAAGTTGTTTGTGATAAATTAGTTAAAGGCGGGGTAAAGGGAATATGGAATTTTGCTCCTGTTGACTTAGTTATTCCAGAGGATGTAATGGTAGAAAATGTACATCTATCAGAAAGCTTATTAACTTTAATATATTTATTATATAATCAAGAAAACTAGATAAAATAAAAAATTGTGTGCAATTCAAAATGTAAATTGCAGAATTTAGCTAGCTTTTCAGTAGAATGAAAAGCTGAATTATAAGTCTAAAATAGAGCTGTCCTGCTAAGTATATTAGCAGGACAGTTATTTTTTAGATTATAAGAAATGTAATTAGGCTTGAAATTATATTACTATATTACTGCTTAAATTTACTATATCATTATTGATAAAGGATATTCCCTTAATAAGTTTATTAGTTTTTCCTTTATAAACTCTCTTTTCTGTTATAGTATCTAATTCCTCGCAATAATATTGAGCTTGAAGGGCTGCTCCAAGAAGGCCATCTATTATTGCCCCTAAAAAGCCTAATAAGAAACAGTAGCCGGAATAAATCAAGCCTTCTTTAAGATCCTTATAAATAAATATATTTAATATAAAATGTATTGAAGCAATAAAGGAAGAGCCTAATAGGGCAAAGCTAGTTCCTAAAAGACTTATTCCACCAGAAATTCCTGTTTCTAGTGGTTTTAGGCTTAATATATTTATAGGCTTTCTTTTGCTTAACACTCCAATTTCTGAAGCCCAGGTGTCTGCTGTAGAAACGGCAAAGGATACTCCATAGGCTAATAAATATATAGAAGTTGGATTAAAATAATAAATAATTGCCACGATAAGTCCAACCCCACCATTTGCAATTACCTGCATAAAGTCACGATTTCCACCCTTTTCGTTTATTTTTTTCAGTTTATTTTTATTTAGCTTTTTAAACTTTGATAAAAGGCTGGAGGAAACAAAAAACGCAACCATTATAATAGAAAAGGCTAATCCCCCAAAGAAGTATACCCCCTGTTCCTAGGATTAGAGCAGCTAAGAATCCACTTCTGTTAAGAGAAGATCTTTTGTAAGCTGTAAAGGATATTAAAAACGAACAGCTTAGTCCTATTAAAAAATTAAACATCTAATCACTTCCTACAATATGAAATTTAAAGTTATTCTTAATAATAATTATATCAATAAGTAAGAAGAATAAAAAATTAAGGGTATTTTTAAAAAGATTATTTGGAATTATATATAAATAGGAATATTTTAATAACTTGACAAAGTAGAGAGCCTAGCATTAAAGTATTAAATAAGAATAATTATTAACTAGAAAAATTAGTAGTTTTAATTGATTTTGTGGGGTGTATTATGGATTTTAAAAGTGTTAAATTTATAGAAGATAAAGCTATTTTAGAAGAGGTAAAAAATTTTGATATTAAACAGATACTAGAATGCGGACAATGTTTTAGATGGGACAAAATAAGTGATACTGATTATATAGTAGTTGCCTTTGGAAGAGTAATAGAAATAACTCAAAAGGGAAATGAAGTAACAATACATAATACTAATGAAGAAGACTTTAATAATATATGGTTACATTATTTTGACTTAGAAACAAATTATGATGAAATAAAAGATAATCTTTCTAAAGATGAAATTCTTAGAGAAAGCATAAAATACGGATATGGTATAAGAATATTAAATCAAGATCCTTTTGAAATGCTAATAAGTTTTATAATATCTGCTAGAAATAGTATTCCTTCAATTAAGAAAACAGTAAAGAAAATATGCGAAAAGTGGGGAGATAAGATAGTATATAAAGGTAATGAATATTATACTTTCCCAACCCCAGAACAAATAAGTTCAGCCACTTTAGAAGAAATTCAAGAAACAGGTGCTTCCTTTAGAAGTAAATATATTGTAGATACTATTAAAAAGGTAAATGAAGCCTTAGAAGTAAAGAAGGATTATGAAGCAAATAAAGAAAATTATGATGAAAGACCTGAAATATTAGATTATGACTTAGAATACATAAAGAATCTAAATGATGATGAATGTCATATTGCCCTACAAAAGTTTATGGGGGTTGGAGCCAAGGTAGCGGACTGTATAATGTTGTTTTCTATGAAGAAAAAATCAGCCTTTCCAGTTGATGTTTGGGTAAAGAGAGCTATGATACATTTTTATGTTGCACCAGATGTATCTTTAAATAAAATGAGAATCTTTGCAAGAGATAAGTTTGGAAAATTCTCAGGAATGGCTCAACAATATCTTTTCTATTATGCTAGAGAAAATAAGATAGAAGTGTAGAATCAGTTAGGAGTGTGGAGTTAGGAGTGATTAACTCAGTTAGGAGTGTGGAGCGTGTAGTGTGGAGTGATTAACTCAGTTAGGAGTGTGTAGTTAGGAGTTTGGAGTGTGGAGTTTAACTCTAGTTTGGAGTAGGGCGTAAGCCCTTATTTTTTTTGAGTTTATTTATTAAATTCAAGGATTTTAAGAATAAAAACATACAGGAAGTAGTATAATAATACAATGAGTGTAGATATGTAAAAAACAAAGAAAAAAAACAAAATAGTGAGAGAAATAAAGATATTTATTGAAAATATTAAATATTTAGAATATATAGCTAAAGAGTACAATTTTAACAATTTGATTTTAAAAAAATAAAAGATTATTATAACATTGTTAGCACTTGATAGTAATGAGTGCTAATAACCAAGAATGATCAATTATATTTTAGGAGGGATTTTTATGAATATCAAACCACTAGCAGATAGAGTAGTTATTAAAAAGTTAGAAGCAGAAGAAACTACAAAAAGTGGAATAGTTCTAACTGGATCTGCAAAGGAAAGACCTCAAGAAGCTGAGGTTGTAGCAGTGGGACCTGGAGCGATTGTTGATGGAAAAAGATGTGATATGGAAGTAAAAGTTGGAGATAAAGTACTTTATTCAAAATATGCAGGAACAGATGTAAAGGTAAACGGAGAAGAATATACAATTTTAAGACAAGATGACATATTAGCAATAGTAGAATAAGGAGGTTTAGATTATGGCAAAGATGATTAAATTCGGTGAAGATGCTAGAAGAAAAATGCTAGCAGGTGTTGATGCTTTAGCTGATACTGTAAAGGTAACTTTAGGACCTAAGGGAAGAAACGTTGTATTAAGCAAGAAGTTTGGGGCACCACTTATAACAAATGATGGTGTTTCAATTGCTAGAGAAATAGAATTAGAAGATCCATATGAAAATATGGGAGCTCAACTTGTTAAAGAAGTTGCAACAAAAACAAATGATGTTGCAGGGGACGGTACTACTACAGCAACACTTTTAGCTCAAGCAATTATAAGAGAAGGTTTAAAGAATGTAACTGCTGGAGCTAATCCAATTTTAATTAGAAATGGTATTAAGATGGCTGTAGATAAGGCTGTTGAAGAAATAAAGAAAGCTTCTAAGCCTGTAAGTGGAAAGGAAGATATAGCTAGAGTTGCAGCTATTTCTGCAGCGGATGAAGAAATTGGTAAGTTAATATCAGATGCAATGGAAAAGGTAGGCAACGAAGGTGTTATCACTGTTGAAGAATCAAAGTCAATGGGAACAGAACTTGACGTTGTTGAAGGTATGCAATTTGATAGAGGATATGTATCAGCTTACATGGTAACAGATACTGAAAAGATGGAAGCTGTATTAGATAATCCGTATATTTTAATAGTTGATAAGAAGATTTCTAACATACAAGAACTTCTTCCAGTATTAGAACAAATAGTTCAATCAGGTAAGAAGCTATTAATCATAGCTGAAGATGTTGAAGGCGATGCAATGACTACATTAGTAGTTAACAAGTTAAGAGGAACTTTCACTTGCGTTGCAGTTAAGGCTCCAGGCTTTGGTGATAGAAGAAAGGAAATGCTTCAAGATATAGCTATCTTAACAGGTGGTAAGGTAATTTCTGAAGAATTAGGAATAGAATTAAAAGACGTTACTTTAGATATGCTAGGACAATGCGATAGCGTAAAGGTAACTAAAGAAACTACTACTATCGTAAATGGTAAAGGATCAAGCGAAGATATTAAAGAAAGAGTTGCACAAATAAAAGCTCAAATAGAAGAAACAACTTCAGAATTTGATAAGGAAAAATTAACTGAAAGATTAGCTAAATTAGCTGGTGGAGTTGCAGTAATTAAGGTTGGTGCAGCTACAGAAACTGAATTAAAAGAAAAGAAATTAAGAATAGAAGATGCGTTAGCAGCTACAAAAGCAGCTGTTGAAGAAGGTATTGTAGCAGGTGGTGGAGCTGCTTATGTTAACGTAATTAACGAAGTAGCTAAAGTAACATCTGATGTACAAGATACTCAAATAGGTATAAATATTATAGTAAGAGCATTAGAAGAACCAATGAGACAAATTGCAACTAATGCAGGTCTTGAAGGTTCAGTAATAATAGAAAGAGTTAGAAATTCAGAAGCAGGAATTGGATATGATGCATTAAGAGGAGAATATGTTGACATGATTAAGGCTGGTATAGTTGACCCAACTAAGGTTACTAGATCAGCACTACAAAATGCAGCTTCAGTTGCAGCAACATTCTTAACTACTGAAGCAGCAGTTGTTGATGCACCAGAAAAAGAAAATCCAATGCCAGCTGGTCCAGGAATGGATGGAATGTACTAATAAATAAAGTTTAAATAAAGGGAATATGGTACTTATTTATATAGGAAGTACCATATTCTTTTTTTATTTTTAAATATTTAGATTATTGAATTATTAAAGATTAATCTTCTATATGTATAAGATTTAAAAATTTTTAATAAAAAAATCTTTTAAGGAGTTAAAATATCAAAAATTTTAATATTTTAATATTTTAGTCGAAAAATTATCCTAATATTGCCAAGTGAAAAATAAAATGGTAATATTAAAGAGCGATAGATTATTAACAAAATTGACATAATTAAAAAATAGTATTTATATCATTTTTATTTTTATATAATTAATTTTTGTATAACTACCAGTATAGAAAAATATACTTAATTATTAATAGTTTTGACAAAAGAAGAAGGCAGGTGAAAGTTTTGTATTTTATTGTATTTATTTTGGGAATTACTATTGGAAGTTTCCTTAATGTATGTATTTATAGAATACCTATGGAGGAATCAATAGCCTTTCCAGCATCTCATTGTACAAACTGTGGTTATAAGTTAAAGCCTTATGATTTAATTCCTATATTTAGTTATATAGCTTTAAGAGGAAGATGTAGAAAGTGTAGTGAAAAAATTTCTATAATATATCCTTTAATAGAATTATTAAATGGGATTATATATGTTATAATATTCCATTTTTATGGAATTAGTATAAGTACAATTTTTCTTTCAATTTTTTCTTCCTTATTAATAGTTATTTCTGCTATAGATTTTAGAACTATGGAAGTGTATACATCAACTATAGTTTTTGGCTTAATTTTGGCAATAATTTATATAACTCTTGGAGCCTATTTTAATGAGATAAATTATAAAGATAAGCTATTAGGAGGTATAGTAGGATTTTTAATTATCTTTCTAATAGTAAAAATAACAAGAGGAATGGGTGAAGGAGATTATGAAATTGCAGCCTTATGCGGATTATTCTTAGGCTTAAAGCTTGTGTTAGTGGCTTTATTTTTAGGAATAGTTATTGGAGGAATTGTAGCAAGTATTATTTTAATTTTAAAACTTAAAGGAAGAAAAGCTGAAATAGCCTTTGGACCTTATATTGCTATTGGGACTTTTATATCAATGATATTAGGTGATAGGATTTTACAAATTTATCTAGCTTTTTTCGCTTAATTTAAAGGTAATTAAACAAAATATTACCATTGAAAATAGATATCATATAAATTAATATTAAGATAATCAAGCTATATATTCTAAAATGTAGGAATATTCAGGTAGGAGGGGAGTTTATGGCTTTAGTGCAAAAGAAAAGGCTTGGAGACATTCTGTTAATGGCGGAAAAAATAACTCCTTCTCAACTTCAAAGTGCATTAAAAACTCAAAAGATTTTAGGTAAAAAGTTGGGAGAAGTTCTAATAGAAAGCGGAATTGTATCAGAAGAAGATATTATTGATGCTATTGTAGCGCAGACAGGGATAAAAAAAATAGATTTAAATAACATACAATTTGATAAAAAAGCCATTAAAATTGTACCTCAAAATCTTTGTAATAAATATAATTTAATTGCATTTGGATTTGAAGAAGACAAAATATTGGTTGCAATGTCTGATCCATTAAATATATTTGCAATTGATGATATTTCTATATCTACAGGTTTGGCAGTAAAAACTTTTATTGCACCTAAAAAAGATATAGACAAGTTTGTAAAAATAAATTATAGCAGCGAAGGAGTTAACAAGGCTGCAGAAGAGTTATCAAAGGAAAGTTTAGAAGCAAAAAATATAGCAGTAGATGTAGAAGAAGTTGATGATGTAAAGAATGCTCCAGTAGTTAAGATGATTGAGTACTTATTTAGGAACTCAGTTGAAATGAGGGCATCAGATATTCATATAGAACCTTTTGAGAAGGAAATCAGAATAAGATATAGAATTGATGGAGAACTTACAACTATAAATACTTTAGGAATTGAAAGTTTAGCACCATTAATAACAAGAATAAAAATACTGGCAAATTTAAATATAGCAGAAAAAAGAATACCACAGGATGGAAGAATAATAACTAAAATCGGTAATACAGATGTTGACCTTAGAGTTTCAATTCTTCCAACGGTAAATGGTGAAAAGGTTGTTATTAGAATTTTAAATAGAGATAATTATAAGCTTGGAAAAGAGCATCTTGGATTGAGTAAGGCAAATCTTAGAAAGTTGAATAATATAATTTCTAATCCTCATGGAATTGTATTGGTTACTGGTCCAACAGGAAGTGGTAAGTCAACAACTCTTTATACTATATTAAGTGAACTAAACTCTAGTAATGTAAATATAGTTACTGTAGAAGATCCAGTAGAATATACCCTTGATGGAATTAATCAAGTTAACGTTAATACAAAAGCTGGATTAACCTTTGCAAGCGGTTTAAGGAGTATTTTAAGACAAGACCCTGATATTATCATGATTGGAGAAATAAGAGACGAAGAAACTGCTCAAATTGCTATAAAAGCAGCTATAACAGGCCATTTAGTTTTAAGTACTTTACATACTAACGACGCACCATCTTCAATAACTAGATTAGTTGATATGGGAGTTGAGCCCTATTTGGTTGCCAGCTCAGTTGTAGGAGTAATAGCTCAAAGATTAGTTAGAAAAATATGCCCATATTGCAAGGAGGAATATGAAGCCTCAGAATATGAAAGAAAAACTCTTACTGGAAGTTCTAATGGAACATTAAAGCTCTATAAGGGAAAAGGCTGTGGCCATTGTAATGGTACAGGATATATTGGAAGAATTGGTGTTTACGAGATAATGGAAGTAACGAGAGAACATAGAGATATTATAAATAAAACAAGGGATTCTGATATTTTAAAAGATATATCAATAAAGCATGGAATGACAACCCTTGAAGATGAATGTAAAAAGCTAGTTTTAAATGGGACAACAACCATGCAGGAACTTGCAACCATAACATTGCTAGGGGATATATAAGGGGTGATAAGAAGTTATGAAAACTTATAAGTATAGAGCCATGAAGGAAGATGGAACTAAAATAGAAGGGAAATTTGAAGCAAGTTCCAGAGATGAAGTAATAAATATGATAACTTCTAGTGGTCATTATCCTTTAAAAATAGAAGAAGTAGTTGAAAGTAAACCAATAGAATTAAAGATATTTGATAGAGTAACTAAAAAGGATTTAGCAGTATTTTGCAGGCAGTTTTATACCATGCTGGATGCAGGTGTATCAATAACTAACAGTATAAATATTTTATCAAAGGAAATACCAAATAAAAAATTAAGGGAAATCCTATCAAATATTGAGGATGATATCAAAAAAGGGGAACTTTTATCAGAGTCTATGGCTAAGTATAAACAATACTTTCCTCAATTATTAATTAAAATGGTTGAGTCTGGTGAAATTAGTGGAAATATTGATGAAATGATGCTTAGAATGTCTGTACATTTTGAAAAGGAAAATAAAATCAATAATAAGGTTAAGTCAGCTATGACCTATCCTGCAATTCTTAGCGTAGTTGCAGTGGGGGCAGTCATGTTTATTATGACTTTTGTAATGCCTACCTTTGTTGAGATGTTTGAGGGATTTGGAACAGAACTTCCTTTTATAACAAGGTTTATGCTGGCTACAAGTGAATTTTTAAGCAATAACTTAATTATAATATTGCTGGCAATAGGAATTTTAATTGTATTATTTAATATTTATAAGAAAAGTCCCCATGGAATTCAGACAATAAGCAGCTTAAAGTTGAAACTTCCTATTATAGGGAATTTAAATAAAAAAATAATAGTTTCAAGATTTACAAGAACTTTATCCACCTTATTATCAGCTGGTGTTTCCCTAGTTCATGCCCTGCCTACAGTTGCAGGAGTATTGGAAAATAAGGTAGCAGAAGATGCAATTTTAAAAATTAGGGAAAGAGTTGTAAGGGGAGATGGCTTAAGCGGTCCAATTAGGGAAAATGATATTTTTCCTAAAATGCTCTCTTCCATGATAAGAATAGGTGAAGAATCAGGCTCCTTAGATAGTATCCTAAATAAAACAGCAGATTTTTATGATGATGAAGTTGAACAAGCAATTCAAAGAACGACTTCACTAATAGAGCCTATGCTAATAGTTGTTATGGGAGTTGTAATTGGGGCTATAGTAATATCAATAATGCTTCCAATGTTTGATATGTACTCTCAAATGTAAAATTTAACTTAAGTCCTAGCTTAATAAATAAAGTTTATATTTAAAATTAATATAAAAATTAAAAAAATATAAGGAGGCTTTTTATGAAAAAGAATTTAAAAAATAAGAAGAAAGGTTTTACACTAATTGAACTTATTATAGTTATAGCTATTATTGCTATTATAGCAGCGATAGCTATTCCTAAGTTTGGTGATGTAAGAAGTAATGCAGCTTTAAACTCAGATATAGCAAATGCAAAAACTATAGCTAACGCAGCTTCAGCATTAATAGCTGATGGAACTATACCTACTGCAAAAGCAGAGGATATAGTTATTGATAGAACTAAAGATACAGAAGACACAATAGCAAATGCAATTGAAGGATTTCTTCAAAATGTACCACTTCCAGAAACATCAGGATATGATAATTATGTTGTTGATATTGATGATAATGGAAATGTAACTGTTTCTATGAAAGGAACTGGAGATAAGAAGGAAACATTATATCCAAGAAATAATTCAGAAAATAATTCAGAAAATAATTCAGAAAATAAGTAATATATATTTTAAAAATGAATCAAAAGTAAAATGTAGAGGCGTTCTACATTTTACTTTTATAAAATTAAATTCTACTATATAGAATTTAATTTTCTTATTAACTATTAAATGGTTAAAAAATATGAACTGTGCACTAAGCACAAAAAGGGTGGTGAAATGATGTCTAATAAGAAATCTAAAATAGATTTTTCAAAATTAAAAGAAATTGGATCTATGGACATAAAGGATATAGGTAAACTATTTAAAAAAGATAAAGCTCAAAATCCTAATTATTTATTAGAAAAAAGTAATAAAGTTGAAAAAAGATTTATATTAAAAGAAAAAGCTAGAACTGTTTTATCAATAGATTTAGGAACTAATATGATAAAGCTTGCTGAAGGTAAATATCAAAAGGACAAGCTAACGATAAATAAACTTCTTCAAATAGTAACTCCAGAGGGAGCTATTGCTGATGGAAAGATAACAAATGAGGAGGCAATTATAAATACTTTAGAGTTTTTAATAAAGGAAAATAATATTAAGGCTAAGGACCTTATCTTTACAACTAATTCCTCTTCAATAATAAATAGAGATATTTTAATACCAATGGTTCAAGAAGAGGAAATGGAAACAGTTATAAGATATGAAATACAACAATATTTACCTATAAATTTAGACGACTATATAATTCAATATATAGTTTTAGATGAAATTGTTGATGATACTGGAGCAAGATTAAAGGTCAATGTAACTTCGTTTCCAGAAAAAATAGCTGCTTCCTATTATAATGTAGTAGAGGCTTTAGAATTAAATCCATATGCTTTAGATGTTAGCTATAATTCCATAAATAAATTAGCTAACTATGCACAATTCACAAAAAATAATGGGAAGATTTTAGGAGGTACTGTTGCTTTTGTTGATATGGGAGCTACCTCTATTAATATAGCAATATATAGAAATGGTAAATTAGATTTTACAAGAATGATAAAGTCTGGTGGGGATAATATTGATTATGCCTTAAGTCAAAGCTTGAATATGTCAATAAAATCAACAGAATCTTTAAAGAAAAAAGATGCTGACTTATTAAATTACGATGAGAAGGATACACTTAATATAACATTAAGAAGCTCTGTTGATGAAATATTAGAAGAATTAGAAAGAATAATTAAGTTCTATGGAAATAAATCAAATTCTACTATAGAAAAGATTTATATTTATGGAGGGCTTTCTAATCTAAAAAATATAGATATATATATGGAGAACAGGCTTAATATATCAGTAAATAAAATAAAGGATATTCCAAATGTTGATTTTACAAATAAGGAATATGTAGATGAAAACCTTGGAGAATATCTAAATGCTATAAGTGCTATTATAAGATTATAGGAGGGAGCTTTATGATAAGAGATATGAATTTTTTCTCTCCTTATCAAGGTAAGAGGAAGGAACAAAAAAACAAGAATATCTATGTTTACTCCTTGGCAGCTTTTTTATTAGTAGCTATAGTTGGTACTTTAGCTTGGAATACAACAAATATCCTATTACTTAACAGTAAAATAAAAAAGTTAAATGAAGAACTAGAACAAGATCATATAAAAGAAAAGATTGCCAAGTGGGAGGATATAAGTAAAAAAAGTGATGTATTGATAAAGTATGATGATGAAATTACAAAAATAATAGATGCTTTAAATTCGAGAGAAATAGTTACAACGAATTTATTAGATAAATTAAGCTCAACCCTGCCAACAGAAGTAACTTTTAATAGCATAAACATAAGTAATACAGAAATTACAATTCAAGCTGTTTCAACTAGCAGAGTTGCAATAGGAGAGGTTGAACATAATCTAAAGAAATTAGATATTATACAGGATGTATATATTGGTGGAATATCAGGAGTTGAAAACTATACTTTTGATATAAAATGTGTATTAAAGGATGTTGAATAGTATGAATATAAGTAAGAGGGAAAAATATTTAATTGGAATTTTTTTAGCTCTATTAATATGCTTTGTTTATTATCAATTTGTTTACACTAAGCAGGTTGAAAAATTAAAGGCAGTAAGGACAGAAAAAGATAACCTTGAAAAAAGATATAATGATATAATGGATGCCATTGCAAACTTAGAAGCTAAGGAAGATGAGTTTAAGCTATTAAAGGCAAAGGTTTTAGGAAAATCTGAAAAGTTATATCCAGTTATTATGCAGGAAAAAATTATTTTAGAATTAGATAAGCTGTTAAAAGATAGCGGGCTCAACGGAAATATTGCCTTTAGTCCTATTGAGGCAGCAGCTGTTGAAAAATTGGAAAGAGCAGAAATAAAAAAGACAGAAAGCTCACTAAAAGCTTTTGTAGATGAATATAATGGTAATGTAAGTAATGAAGCTGAAAGCATTTCAGATACTTCTGGGGAAAATTCTTCAGGGAATAGTACAACTAATAGTAGCAATGAAGAAGAGGGAGCTAATCAAAAAAATAATAAGGGAAATAGTACAACTACAGAGCAGTTAAAGGTTGCAATAAATTTTTCTGGAACTTATGAAGCTTTAAAAAGCTTTATTGCTTCAGTACAAAATTATGAAAGAAAAATAGTAATTCCTAATATTTCGATAACAGCCCAATCTGAGACAGAATTAACCGGAGTTATGAATTTAGAATTCCATGCAGTTCCTAAAATAGATGACCAAGATATAGACTATTTAATATGGTCATTAAACAACATATATGGAAAAGAAATATTATTTAGCAGTGGTGAAGCAAGCGGGGCTTATGCCTCTACAATTGAGGAGCAAAGCAGTGAGGAAAATGTAAATGACTTTGTAATGATGCTTAAATCACCAAGCTCAGAATTACCTACAGTAACCATAGGAAAGGCTAAAGATGATTCAAGGGAAAGTTACCTTTACTCAGATAATGCTGGAATAGAATCAGTAGAAATAAGCTTTGAAGAAGTTGATGGAAATACATTTTTTAAATATAAGACCAGCAATTCATATTATCCAAGAAACAATTCAGCAGAAGGAAAGATCTTTGTTCCCAAATCAGAAAATATAGTTCTTGAAATAATAAGTGAAAATAGGACTGGAACTTCTGATAATTCAGGAGTAAACTTAAAGCTTATAAATAATACAAGCAGGAAGGTTGAAGTAATAATAAAAAATGATGATATCTCAAATCCAAGAGTCTCAATAACAAGTGAAGGTTATACTGTAAATGTAACTAAAAAGTAGGTGTTCACCATGAGAAATAATAAACTTAAGGCAAGAAAAGGGATGACATTAATTGAGTTAATAATTAGTGTTGCCCTTTTATCAATATTAATAGTACCTTTATCAGGCCTAGTAATATCAAGCTTAAGAAATAATAAAAATTCCGAATATAAACAAAGGGCAAGTTATGTAGGACAGAAAGTACTAGAGGAACTAAAGGCATATGATGAAATACTTTTAAATATAGATGGAGGAACTGAATATTTTGAGCTTTTAGATGGAGATAGAATAATAAAAGCTTCAGTAGGAAATAGCTTTTCAGGAAACTTTAGTAGAACTATATATGGAAGTATTTCAGAACCCTTAAGTACTGGAGAAGAAATTTATCAAGTTTCAGTTACCATGGAAAGAAATGATAAATTTCAATATAGTGATAAGGACAATTTAAATGAATATAGTAATGCTGATTTTAGACTTAACTTTTTAAAGGATTTTAATAATAAGGTTAATCTAGCTTCTGATCCAATTAATAAGAGCTTAAGTATTAGTAATAATGACGAAATAATAGTAGAATTAAATGATAATCTCAATTTAAAAATATATAAAAAAAATAATGAAGCTTCTAGTATAGATGAAACAAAATCTGCAGAAATAAATAACAAATTACTTTTATATGTTGATGAAACTTATAGTAATAGCAATAATATAGAAATAAAAAATAACACTAGTAATATTATTTATGTGTATCTAATTAAGAATGCTGCTTCTTCGGGGAAATTAAATATAATTCCTAATAGTGGAAATGTAATACTTTATGAAGAAGATGAAATAGAAAAAAATCAAATTGGTGATTTGTATAACTATACTGTTATAGTCAGTGATAATAATGGTAAAGAACTATTTAGAGGAGCTTCAAGTAAAAATTTATATATAAGGAAATAAGTTTATAGGAGGTGGAGTAAAGTTGAGAATTAGAAAAAAGAAAAGGGGATCCACCTTTGTAATAGTAATTGTAGTTATGGCAATTATTTTTACAACTGGAACCACTATTTTAGCAGTTACAGCAAATGATTATAAGATGAGAATTGCACAAAGCAAAAAACTTCAAAACTTATATGAAGCAGATTCAGGTTTAGATATAGTTGAAAATATAATAATTAAAACTTCTCAAGAAGCAATAAAATATGCAGATAAAGAAGTTAAAGAAGAATTTGCATCATTAGAAGATAAGGATAGAAGTGAAGCTGCAGTAAATGAATTTTTTAAAGATAAATTTTATAAATTTCTAACTGTTATAAATAAGCAGACAATTAATGATAATGGCACTCCTAGAAATGTTGATATATTAGAATACTTAATTTTAGAAAAGAAATATATAAAATCCATTCTTGATAGTGGAAGATTGGAGTTTGAAGAGGCTGTAGATCCTGCTCAGGACAATTTTATAATTGAAATACCAGAGAACGGATATAATCCTAGTAATAGCGGAATAAAAATAACAGTTAATTCAACTTTCGAAACTACTGAGGGGGAACTTAGAAATAGAAAAACTGTTTCCACAACCTTTACAGTAGTAGCTCCAGATTATAATTCTAAAATAACATCCATAAATATTTATCCTGTTTTTGATGGAAAAGCCTTAACGGCTGATGGAAATATGGAGGTTAAGGATGGCAGTTTAACTATTAATGGAGATGCATGGATAAAGGGAAATGATTATGCCTTAGAAAACAATCCTGCCTATAGCTTTGACAAATACAAAGGTGGAATAAAGTTAGAGATGACAAATTTTATAATGAACGGAAATTTATATACAGCAAATACTTTTCATTTAAGCAATAATGCAAGAAGTACAGTAAATGGAAATCTTTATGCTCAAAATGTTTATGTTGGAAAATCAATAAATTCTATATCTTCAGTGAATAATCATGTTACTATTAAGGAAAATGTTATAGTAAATAATGATTTGGCTTTTAATGCATCCAAAAGCTCAATAACTATAGAAAATAATTTTTATGGTATTAATGATAAAACAACAGAAGTAACAACTGCTGATAAGGCCTTAAATTCTAGCAGCATTATTGTAAATAGCCTTGATTTAGATAATAGTACAGAGGCTGTAATAAAGGTGGAAAAGGATTCTTATATAATGGGAGTTGCCTATATTGATGCAACAGATGCAGCAGGAAACAAATATCAAACTGGTGAATCTGTAGCAGTTAAAGGTAATTACTTAGCCTATACTGATGTTAAGGATTTTGAAGAGGGATATGTCTTAAAATACTATTCCCCACTTCAATTATTAGAAAGTAAAAATGGGGATAGCAGTCCTGCTATGAAGGCTGACTATTTTGCCCAATATTTTAGTGATGAAAATAGGGAAAGAAATTATAACTTTAATGATGGAAAAGTAAAGCTTAAAGGTAAGGTTAAATCAGTAGGTGCAAGTGTAAAGGACAGCAGGGGAGAAATACAAAGGGCAAACATAAGTCCTGAGGATTTAGAAATAATAGAAAATCAGCAAAAAGAATATGCAAGAAATGTTTTTGCTATGGGTGATGCTTTTGCTTCAGAGGGTGATAATGCGTCATTAAAAGACTTGTATCAAAATCAAAGGGTAGTAAGAACTGTAAGGAATCAGATAGATTTTGATGCAATTAAAAATATAGATATGAATAATATAAAGGAAGAGAATGGAGTAGTTATTTTAAAGCTTAAGGAAAATGATAGCGATAAGCTTAGAATAATAGACGGAAAGCTTGAAGGAACTAACAAGAAAATAGAAAAAGGATTAATAATTACTAACGCAGATATAATCATTGAAGGAGAATTTAATTTTACTGGAAATATAATAACAGCAGGAAATATTATCTTCCAAGGAGAAGGAGATAAGAGTATAACTTATGATCCTCAAGTAATAAGAAATATAATAGCATTAAATACTGATAGCTTAAAAGATATTTTTGAACCTTCAACTAATAGCAGAGTAGAAGTTAAAGTTAGAGCATCTGCAGAAGCATATAGTGCAGATAAATTTCTTAAAAAATCCTTATGGAAAATTATTAAATAGAAGAGGGTGAAATTATTGAAAAAAAAGACTAAAGGCTTTACTATATTAGAGCTTATAATTAGTTTAAGTTTAGTAGTTATAGTACTTGGAGTAGTATACACCTTCTTCTTTAGTAATAGCAAAACATTAACAACTACAGAACTAAATTCAGATTTGCAATTTGAGGCTGAAAAAATTCAAGATGAGTTACTAGTAGTTGGAACTGAAAGCAAAGGAATAAGTCAAGTTTTATATTTAGGTGGATTAAATATAACTGATGAAAGCTATAATGCTATTTCTGATATGCAGGCTCAAGAAGGAAAGATAGAGGTCAATGAAATAAGATTTGTAGATGACAATGGATATTATGAGTTAGATTATGAAGGAACTAATTTAACTATAAGAAAATTAGATAACTTTGGAAATGAGTTAACAGAAGATGGTTATCCAGAAGTATTATCTAAAAATGTTACAAATCTTTATATAAGGCCAATTGATTATAGAATGAATAATTTAGGAAAATTCATTAATGCCCCAGGTATTGAAATTTCAATAATATTGAAGAAAAATAAGGGATATTCAGAAGTCTCATTGCCTGTCAGCACAATAGTTAAGTTTAGGAATAAATAGTACTGTAGGGGGGAGGGAAAATATGAGTAAGAAAAAAATAAAGATTATAAGTTTAGTTTTAAGTTTTTTTGTTATAGTATCACTTATTACCTTTAAAAATATAAATGTTAGAGCCAATGATGTAGCTACAGAGCCTAAATTTACAATTTCAGATTTAACTGCTACACCAAACCCAGCAAAGGTTGGTGAAGATATTGTTGTCACAGGAAAAATAAATCCACAGGATTTTGAAACAACTGTACAGCCTAAAGAGATAGTTTTAGTGTTAGATACTTCAGGAAGTATGTCTGATGAAGTTACACTAGATGAATTATGCGATGAAGAAAGAGTCAGGTATTGTACAATACATGGAGAGTTTGGAAATCATAATGGATGGATTCATAACTGGGTTAATAATTACTGCCGAACACATAAGACAGGAGAAGAACATAATAAAACCAGTACTAAAATAGAAGAACTTAAAAAAGCAGCTAAATCATTTATTGAAACTATGAAAGACGTACCGAATTTAAAAATCGGGATAGTTGCATATTCAACGGAAGCAGTTATTAACCCAATAAAAAGAATTGGAACTAAATATATACCTGTAACAATGAATGGACTATCATATAATTCACTTGAGAATAGTTACGAATTGTTAGGAAGTAATTTTATATCAGTATCTGAGGAAGATGGAATAAAGAATTTAAATACAATTATTGATGAAATATATGCCCTTGGTGGAACTAATACAGGGGAAGGTTTAAGAAGGGCAGTTTACATGTTAAATAAGGGGGATAAGAGAGCTCATAAGACTGTTGTTCTTATGAGTGATGGATTGCCTACCTTTGCCTCCAGTAATAAATCTATTGAACCTTTGGATTATGGAACTATTAGCGGTAAAGGTTCTGGGGAAAATGATACAGCTTCACTAAACTATGCAAAAGAAATAGGTGCTTTTGTAAAAGAAAATGGATATAATGCTTACTCAATTGGATATGGTTTAAGTAATAAGGGAGTAGAGAATTTCAAACAAATTCATGCAGCGATGAAAGGTTTTACATCCCCTAATGATTCGAATGAGAAAAATGGATTCTTTGAAAAAAGCGATGGATCAATAGCGGATATATTTAAGCAAATAGCAGAAAATATAAAAAATAGCTATGAGTTAAAAGATGTTTCCTTTGATATAGGGCTTAATGAGGAATTCTTTAAGCTTAATATTGGAGGAAGAGAAATTCAAATTGATAATATTGTCTATAATAAAATTACTAGCGATGAGGAAGTTAAGTCAACAGGCAAGGCAGTTTATCGTGCAGATCCAGTACATTTCAGTTTTATAGTTAATGGTATTAAAGAAGGTGAAGATCAATCAATCTTTAATAAGATAGACATAAACTTTACCTTTGATAATAAACCTAAAACAGAAAGTATTCAAGCTAACATTAGCATGGATGTGCAATCAAATGATTTGCCTAATATTACTGCTAAGCTTATTAGTGGAAGCAATCTATTAATTAATAGGAATGACGAAATAACTTTAAAGTATGAGATAAGTCCAGAAGATTTCGTGTTTAATAATGCATCTAATAGTGGAGAAAAGGATATAGTTGTACTTTTTGAAAAGGGAATTACAGGTAATAATACCTTCACTAATATAAAAAATGCATTAGTAAATAGATTAGTTAATGAATTACAAAAGGAAGCTAAAACTAGATTTTCTTTTATTACCTTTGATAATCAGGGTTCCAATGTAGAAATATCATTAAATGATTATTTAGAGGATAATACTCAAAATTCTTATTATGAAAAGGTAAGACGATATTTAAATGAAAAGATTACTAATGGAAATATAACTGATTCTTCTTCAAAGAATATATATGATGGATTAGAAATGGCTATTAATGAATTAAGCAAAAATTCAAGAGCAACAGCCAATAAAAATATTATTATAATAGGAAATAACACTATTAATTATTACAAACAAAATAGTGATGATAAGGCCATAGACGATATTAGAAGGCTAGGATATAATGTAGTTACATTATCATTAGGAAATGAGGATAAGAACAGCAGATTATATACATTACATGGTCTTTTAGGTGGAGAGGATAATAGTATATTTAATACTAAAAATGATCCAAATAATATTGACACAGACTCATGTATGGGAGCAGTTAGAGAAAAGATAGTGGCTTATGCAATCCCTAAGCCTTATGAGTTTAATCCTGTAATAAATCTAAATATAGGAAATAATTTTGAGCCAGTATCAGGAATTACAAGATCAAGCGAAAGTGGAAAAAGTAATATAGGTGTAGTAGAAGTTGAACCTATAATATATAATCTAGTTTCTAATAATACCTATCATGCAGATAGTAAAATAGTAACAATTACATTGAGAGCTAATAATCTTAATAGTGGCACCTATAAATTTGGGGATAATAGTGATAATACTATGAAATATAAGGGGATTTTAGGTGAAACTATTAATAAGTATTTAAATACTCCGGTAGTAACAGTAAGACCGCAAGTTAGAGACCTTACTCATGGTTTGTATAATGGAATAGAAAATAATAATATAAAGATTGATACTTCGATGGCTCAAAGTGGATTTAGCATTGCTGCAAATTCAACAATAACTTATGGAGCAAGTTTTATTCTTTCAGGAAAAGAAGTTGATTTTACTTTAAATTTAGACTCTAAGTTTACACCAATAAGTTCTAGTGAAATAAAGGCTTATGTAGTAGATGGAGCCAGGCTTATTGATGAGGGTGTAAGTATTAGCAATATCTCTGAAGCTAATGTATTTAGAGTAAGTATTAATGATTCAAAAGCCTCATCAGTAGAGAGACAAGTTCTTTTGCTTTATAAGAGAAAGATGCTTGATGATGGGGGAGATAATAATACTTTTACTAATGAAATAAAAATAGATGATTTAAGGCAAGCAGTAACAGTAAAACTTTATAATCCGGATAATAGTAAGCCTAAATTACCTGATTTATTCTAAAAATGAGAAAGGTGCAAGTCTTATATAGATGAAGCACTTTTTTCTTGTTAATAAAATAGATAAACTAAATTTATGAAATAAAAATTGCATTTTTGTTGACAAAGATAATCTGCGGATATATAATAACTTTAATATAAAACTGAATAAATATTTCAACTCGTATATCCCCTGAATATGGCAGGGAGTTTCTACCGGGAACCTTAAATTTCCGACTATGAGTGATTTTAATATACTATGCTATATTTTTATATAGTGTTATAGGCATATTGACTTCACTTAGAAAGTTGATATGCCTTTTTTATATAAAAATCAATATTAGATATATATCATTGAAATGAAAATGCAATTAAAATTGCGAAAATATAAATTTTGCAGGAAAAATATTATTTTAGGAGGAAGAATAATGGCAAGGATTTTAAAAACAGCTTATACTTTTGATGATGTATTATTAGTACCAAATAAATCAGAGGTTTTACCAAACGAAGTTTCCCTAAAAACAAAATTAACAAAAAAGATTACTTTAAATATTCCTTTAATGAGTGCAAGTATGGATACTGTAACAGAGTCAAAAATGGCTATTGCAATTGCTAGAGAAGGCGGAATTGGTATTATACATAAAAATATGACCATTGAAGAACAGGCAAGGGAAGTAGACAGAGTAAAAAGACAAGAAAATGGAGTAATTACAGATCCAATATTCTTATCAGAAGAACATACTTTAGCAGATGCTAATGAGCTAATGGCTAGATATAGAATTTCAGGTGTTCCAATAACTAGGGGAACAAAGTTAGTAGGAATTATAACTAATAGGGATATACTTTTTGAAACAGATTATACTAGACCAATTGTAGAAGTAATGACTAAAAGTCCATTAATTACAGCAAAAGAGGGGACAAGCTTACAAGAAGCTTTAGAAATATTAAAGAAACATAAAATTGAAAAACTTCCTTTAGTTGATGAAGAAAATAATTTAAAAGGATTAATAACAATAAAAGACATAGAAAAGGCTAAAAAGTTCCCAAATGCAGCTAAGGATGAAAAAGGCAGACTTTTATGTGGAGCAGCAGTTGGAATAACAAATGATATGATGGATAGAGTTTCTGCTTTAGTAAAGGCTCAGGTAGATGTTATTACTGTAGATACTGCTCATGGTCATTCAAAGGGAGTTATAGAGGCGATTAAGAAAATAAAATCAGTTTATCCAGAACTTCAAATAATAGCTGGTAATGTTGCAACAGCAGAAGCAACTAGAGATTTAATTGAAGCTGGAGCAGATTGTGTTAAGGTAGGTATAGGACCAGGATCAATTTGTACAACAAGAGTAGTTGCAGGGGTTGGAGTTCCTCAATTAACAGCAGTAATGGATTGCGCGGAAGAAGCAAGAAAATATGGAGTGCCTGTTATTGCAGATGGAGGATTAAAATATTCAGGTGATATAGTTAAGGCTTTAGCTGGGGGAGCATCAGCTGCCATGATGGGATCTCTGCTTGCAGGCTGTGAAGAAGCACCAGGCGAATTAGAAATATATCAAGGTAGAAGCTATAAGGTTTATAGAGGAATGGGTTCTCTTGGAGCAATGGCAAAGGGATCTAGTGATAGATACTTCCAAAATGGAACTAAAAAGTTTGTACCAGAAGGTGTTGAAGGAAGAGTTGCTTATAAAGGGGCAGTTTCAGAAACAATCTATCAATTAGTAGGTGGAATAAGATCAGGAATGGGATACTTAGGTGCAGCAACCTTAGAAGAATTATATGAAAAGGCTACCTTTGTAGTACAAACTTCAGCAGGATTTAAGGAAAGTCACCCTCATGATGTTCATATAACAAAGGAAGCACCAAATTATAGCAAATAGCCTTTGGAAATGATAATGGAGTTGAATTAAAAGCTGGGTAAATGTAGCGGAGTTTTCCTTCGTTACATTTATTTATATAATTTTTTTAAAATAGAAGAGCAGTTAAAATAATCGAACTATATTTGCGATATATAATATTAATATTCGTTATATAGTGAATATTATCAGATTAAATTTTTATTTTATACTTATATTTAAAAAGGAATTATGTTATAATAAATTAGCCGATTAAATTTTACTTGTCAAAAAAATGGAGGTTACTCATGAAAAAAGAGTTAGTTTTAGTCATTGACTTTGGCGGACAATATAATCAACTAATAGCAAGAAGAGTAAGAGAATGTGGAGTTTATTGTGAAGTTCACCCTCATACTTTAAGTGTTGAAAAAATAAGAGAAATGAATCCAAAGGGAATAATCTTTACAGGAGGACCTAATAGTGTTTATGGGGAAGATTCTCCCTTATGTGATAAAGAATTATTAGAAGCTGGAATACCTATTCTTGGAATATGCTATGGTTCACAATTAATGGCTCATGTCCTTGGAGGAAAGGTTTCAACAGCTCCTGTAAGTGAATATGGAAAGACAGAAGTTAAGATAGATAATAAATCTAAGATTTTTGAAGGTATCTCATCTCCAACTATTTGTTGGATGAGTCATACTGATTACATAGAAAGAATTCCAGAAGCTTTTAAAATAATAGCTAATACTCCAGTGTGTCCAGTTGCAGCTATGGAATGTGAAGAAAGAAAGTTATATGCAGTTCAATTCCATCCTGAAGTTATGCATACACAAGAAGGAACAAAGATGATATCAAATTTCCTATATAATGTTTGTGAATGTTCTGGAGATTGGAAAATGGATGCCTTTGTAGAAAAAACAGTTGAAGAAATACGTGAAAAGGTTGGTAATGGTAAAGCTCTATGCGCTTTATCAGGTGGAGTTGATTCCTCTGTAGCAGCTGTTCTATTATCAAAGGCTATAGGAAATCAATTAACTTGTGTTTTTGTTGATCATGGTTTACTTCGTAAAAATGAGGCAGATGAAGTTGAAGAAATATTTGGACCTAATGGAGCATATAATTTAAATTTCCTTCGAGTAAATGCTCAGGAAAGATTTTATGAAAAATTAAAAGGTGTAGAAGATCCAGAGAAAAAGAGAAAAATAATTGGTGAAGAATTTATTAGGGTATTTGAAGAAGAAGCAAAGAAAATAGGAGCAGTAGATTTCCTAGTGCAGGGAACTATTTATCCAGATATCATTGAAAGTGGTCTTGGAAAGTCAGCTGTAATAAAATCTCATCATAATGTTGGAGGGCTTCCAGACTGTGTAGATTTTAAGGAAATAATAGAACCTTTAAGATTATTATTTAAGGATGAAGTACGCAAGGCTGGCTTAGAACTTGGCTTACCTGAAAAATTGGTTTATAGACAGCCGTTCCCAGGGCCAGGTCTTGGAGTACGTATAATAGGTGAAGTAACAGCTGAAAAAGTTAGAATAGTTCAAGATGCTGATGCAATTTACAGGGAAGAAATTGAAAAGGCTGGTCTTAATAAAGGAATAGGTCAATATTTTGCAGCCTTAACTAATATGCGTTCTGTAGGTGTAATGGGAGATGAAAGAACTTACGATTATGCTATTGTCCTTCGTGCAGTAGAAACAAGTGACTTTATGACTGCAACTTCAGTAAATCTTCCATGGGAAGTTATTGAAAGAGTAACAACTAGAATTGTAAATGAAGTTAAGGGTGTTAACAGGGTATTATATGACTGTACAGGAAAACCACCAGCAACAATAGAATTAGAATAAAAATAAGTCAGAGGCTATATTTTTTATGGCCTCTGATTTTTCTTTTTTCTAATTGCTGCATATTAAAATTTGAATATGAAAATAAGAAGTTTAAATTTATAGAGATAATCAATGGTGATTTTGATAAATAATCCCTATTTTTCAAAAAATGAAAATTTCTTGACTTAGCCTATATTCTAAGTGATATGGTTATAAGTGGAGAAATAGTAAGGGGGGATTATTATTAATGACAATAACAGAAGTAAGTAAGAAAATGAATATATCTGCAGATGCCCTTCGATATTATGAGAAAATAGGATTAATTCCTAAGATAAAGAGAAATAAAACTGGAATACGAGATTATAGTGGAGATGATCTCTCTAGAGGCAAGAAAACGTTTATTAGAGAAAGAAAGGGACAAGCTAATTAAAAGAATAAATGAAATGCAGAGGACTTTGGATAGGCTTAATTATAAGATCGAAGGGTATGAGAAGAAGTTATTAGTATAAGTTAATATAGGGGTATTGATGTAAATTTGGAGGAAATTATGAGGAAATTTATAAAAAACATTATTTTATTAACTATTTGCGTTATAATCACTGCAACAGGAGCAAGTTTAGCTTTAAAGGCAGCAGTTGGAGTAGGGGCTTGGGATGCTCTTAGTCAAAGCATATCATCCGTTTTAGGAATAAAAGTTGGAACATTTTCAATGATTCTCAATATTAGTTGTGTTGTAATTCAAATTATATTATTAAAAAAGAATTTTAAGCCAATACAGTTACTTCAAATATTTATTGCAGTATTATTAGGTTCAGTTGTAAACTTTATGTATTATGATGTATTTTCTCGTTTTACTATAAATAATTATTTTATGAAGTTAATTTTATTAGTTTTATCTCAAGTTATTTGTGCTGTGGGTGTAGCAAGTCTTGTAACAATTAACTTTATAAGTTTTCCTTTAGAGTCCTGCTGTATGGTAATTTCTAAAAGAAGAAATAAAAATTTTGGTTTTATAAGACAGCTTGTAGATATAATTTCTATCCTTATTTCTTTAGCTGTTGCATTAATATTTAAAGATAATATAGCAGTAAGAGAAGGAACTATAATTTCAATGCTTATCTTTGGTCCTATGTTAAATTTATTTATGAAAATTTTTACGCCAATATTAATAAAATTTAATATAATTGAAGAAGATTTAAATTCAAATGAAAAGGATTTAAAAGATTTAGTGATTGAGGGGGAAAGCATATGAAAGTATTATTAGTAAATGGAAGTGGACACTTAAAAGGATGTACTTATACTGCATTAAAAGAGGTGGCAAGAGAATTAGAAAAGGAAAATATTGAAACAGAAATATTTCAATTAGGAAATAAGCCGATCGCAGGCTGTATTGGCTGCATGTCTTGCATGAAAACAGGCAAATGTTTTAGGGATGATGTAGTAAATGAATTTTTAGAAAAGGCAAAGGAGGCAGATGGATTTGTATATGGATCTCCTGTACATTATGCTGGGGCTTCTGGAATGTTGACTTCCTTTTTAGATAGGGTTCATTATAGTGGAAAAGGTATATTTTTGTATAAACCTGGAGCATCAGTAGTAAGCTGCCGTCGTGGAGGAGCAAGTGCAGCCTTTGATCAAATAAACAAATACTTTACTATTAGTTGTATGCCTATAGTTTCATCACAATATTGGAATTCAGTTCATGGAAATACTCCAGAAGAAGTAGTACAAGATTTAGAAGGAATGCAGACAATGAGAACACTTGGAAGAAATATGGCATGGATGCTTAAATGCATTGAAGCAGGCAAGAAAGCAGGCATAGGATATCCTGAAATGGAAGAAAGAATTGCAACAAACTTTATAAGATAATAAAGAGAAGGGATGATTTTCGAAAACTTGAAAATCATCCTATTTTTATAAATTTAAGTTTCTTTAAGATAAATATAATCAGCAACTCTCATTGATAAAGCAATATTCGATATAGTCGGACCAGAAGCACTAAGGGAAGGAAGGGCGCTGTTGTCTGCCACAAATAATCCTTCAATGCCATGTATTTGACCATGAGGATTTGCTGCTGAAGTTTCTGGATTAGTTCCAATTCTGCAAGTACAGGATTCATGCATACTAGAACCTGGTGGTCTTAAGGCTACTGTAGCAGGATTTAGAGCTATTCCCATGGCATTAGCCGCTTCTACAATTCCCCTGCTCATTTGATTAACTATTTCATAATCTCTATCAGATAGTGAATAGTCTACCTGAATAAGGGGCATTCCAAATTCATCCTTTGCAGAAGAATCAATATAAACCCTGTTTTCTGGACGGCTTTCTACCCTTCCAAAGGCAGTAAGTAACTGTAAGTTCATTTTGAAGATTTTCATTTTCAAATTGTTGGTATGAGAAGTATTGATTAGGTCCAATAATTTGAATTTGATAAGGTGCTTCCTCTGTTTCTGCTTTTAAGATAGATAGATTTCCAAGGTTTTCGGAGAAGCATCCTCTGCTTATAGTTCCTACAGCAATTATAGAAACACGCTCAGTCAAATAGTGTCCAATAGCTGGAACATTTATATTAGAATTAAGGAGCATTCGTGGAGTTTCTAAGGTGCTGGCAGATAAAACAACATTTTTAGCAGGTATTATATATAAATCTTTATTTTGTGAAAATACTTCTACTCCAAATATTTTTCCATCCTCAGTAAGCACTCTAGAAACATAGGCAATAAGAGCTAAATCAAAGTTTCTATTATATAGGGCAGCGGCAAATTTATTTATAGAGCTATACCAAGGATTTTGAATGTATTTGCCCTCCTCTTGAAGCTTCCATATCAAAAGCTAATGGCAGGTCTCTTGCTTCAAGAATTCCTTTTGAATAAAGTTTTCTTAATAGAAGATTCTGCATTGAAGAGCCTTTAGAATAATAAGTTGTAGCATTTAGTGAGTTCTCAGCCATTGAATAATAAACATCTAGCTCTCTATAATTTATAGGCCACTTTCTAAGTTCGCTTTCAATTGGTCTTGGAACAGCACAGTTCCAAAATAGGGATCTGCCGCCAAGGGCATATACCATTCTGGCTCCATAAAATTCAGGGAAGCGATCTCTAAAAGAAGTTGAATTATCTATAAGAAGTTGATCATATGCAGTATTTGAGTTCATTGTAGGAATATTTAGGGATTGTGAATGAAATAATTTATCTCCACGCTCAAGAATTCCTATCTTTTTAGCACCATTATTTCTCCATAACTCACAAAGTCTTGATAATACTGTTCCACCTCCGTGACCAGTTCCTATAATTAAAACATCATAAGTTGTTTCAGCCATTTCTTCAATGGATTTTGTTGAAATCCAATTACCGGGATATTTAACCATTATACACCTCTTAAAAAATTTCAATCTAATATATGAAAAATTATTTATATTTATGTAGAGGTTTATGTCGAATTGTAGAAGATGATTATTTTATTAGATTTGTTACCTTTTTTTGGAATATGAATAACATATATTAGAAAGGAGAGGGATAAAAGTGGATTATAATAATCTAAATTCTATGCATGAACGCTGCAGAAAATGTATAACTTATCATGTTGTTTTAACATTGAGAGATGGAACAATGGTGGATGGAATTGTGGAAGGTGTTGATAGGGAAAATGTTAATCTATTAGTTGGTGAGCCTGTAATGATGGAAGAAGATCTTTCATATGAAAGACAAGAATATGGATATGGCAGTCAAGCTTCTAGGAGAAGGAGACCAGTAAGAAGATTTAGACGTAGAGTCTTTCCGTTGGCTCTTTTAGCAGCTGTAGATGTTGTGCCATTCTTCCCATTCTTTCCCTTCTTTCCATTTTAGTTAAACTACTTATAAAATATAAAAACATAGGGGGTGTTGTAAAAAAGAAGATTGGAGACAATCTTCTTTTTACAATTTATTAAATTTATGAGCAAGTAACATAATTAGTAGCTGTTTAATATTATATTATATAGAGTTTACTAAAGCTTTATAAAATATTGAACAAAAGAGGTGTAAAATATGTCAAGAGACTGTTGTAAAAAGAGAAATAGACATGTTCATGAAGTTCAAGGAAGTACTTTTATTTCTGATGAAAGAGGAATAGAAGATCATAACCACCGTTTTGCTGGAGTTACAGGGGATGCTATTCCAATAGATAATGGAAGAGACCATATTCATAAATTAGAAACATTAACAGACACATTTGACAATCATCATCATTGTATTAAGGTTTGGGTTGGAAGAGCTATACCTGTAGGCGATGGAAGACATGTACACTTTGTATGTGCTAAGACAGAATGTGCAGACGGTCATGTTCATAAATTTAGAGTAGCAACATTAATAGAAGATCCAATCAGTGAAGAATAGATAATTAAATAATTTAAATAGCTATTTAGAAGGGCTAAGTATAGCGAAAAAGCTGTATTTAGTCCTTTTATTAATATTAGGCTTTTAAGGAATATAAAATTTATGAAGTAAAACAAATTGGATTAGATATAATAGAATGGTATAATGTGGTTATTATAATTTAATGTTTTAGGAGGATATTGAGATTTGAGTAGTAAGGATATTAAGAAAAAGTTAGTGCAGATATTGGGTATTATAATTTATTTACTAGCTTTTGTAGCTTTAGGATATTTTATTGCATTTTTATCTAATTCAAAAACAGAACTTGTAGATAGAAGGGACGGAGGATTTATTTTTTTAGTAAGTGTTGCACTATCTTTTTATCTTCACATAATTATTCATGAGGGAGGACACTTTCTTTTTGGAAAGCTTACTGGATATAGGCTTACTTCTTTTAGGATAGGAAGTATTACTATCATGAAAGAAGAGGATAAAATTAAACTAAAAAGATTTAGTATAGCTGGTACAGGAGGACAATGTTTAATGGAGCCTCCTGAGTATAAAGAAGATAAATTTCCTTTTATTTTATATAACCTAGGGGGAGGACTTTTAAATATTATTTTTTCAATTATAGCTATAATTATATATTTAATATTTTCTAATATGCCTTATTTACTAGAAATTTTACTTTCCTTTTCAGGGATAGGAATAATATTAGGACTTATGAATATAATTCCATTAAAGATTGCTGGAGCTGCCAATGATGGTTATAATATAATTTTCTTAAAGAAGAATAAGGATGCTAGATATGCTTTTTATAGACAGCTAAAAATAAATGCCTTATTAGCAAGAGGGGCTAGAATTAAGGATATGCCTAAGGAGTGGTTTGAGCTTTCTGAAGGAGCAGATATAAACAATCCAATTATTGCATCAGTTGCTTGTATGATGGGAAGTTATTATCAAGATAATAAAGATTTTCAAAGATCTAAAGAAGAATTTGATTATGTTTTAGAAAACTCTAATAATTTATTAGGAATATATAAAAATGAAATTGAATGTGAGTTACTTTTTTATGAGATAATTGGAGATAGAAATATAGATAAAATAAATAAGTTATTTACTAAAGAATTAAAAAAATATATAAAGGCAAGTAAACATTCATTATCTAAAAAAAGGTTATTATATGCTTATGAACTTCTTATAAATAAAGATGAAAATACAGCTAAAAAATATTTAGATGAGTTTGAGAAAATAGCAAAAACCTACCCTTATAAAGGAGAAGTAGAAGGTGAAAGAGAATTAATAAGTTTTGTAAAGCAAAATAATGAGGAAATTTTTAATAAGTCTAACGATTCAATTTCTATATAAATTTTTAATAAAAATGGTATTTGCAAAATATTTGTAAATACCATTTTTGTATTATAAATAGATTTTATTGAATTTTTATTATAGAAATTATTTTATTATTTGTTAAAAAAATATCTATTTTATAAAAATATTTTATTGAAGTTAACAATGATACTTAATTTACATAATTAAATTATGTAAAACAAATAAACTTAATTAATAAAAAATGAATGAAATTAAATTTAATTATTCAATAATAAAAACATCTAAAATGTATAGTTTTAATAATTTACCCTTCTATAAGCAAGTATTCATAGGGAGTTTATTGTATTTGATTAATTCTTGGAAATAAAGTAAAAATATAATATGCATAAATTTGTCGAAAAAAATGAAATTTTTATTTGATTATATTTCAATATGTTGTATTATATAGTAAGGCGTTAAATTTTTAGGGAGGAAAATACATGGAAATAAAATTAGATATATTTGAAACGATGGCACTAGCTACCATTGTATTTTATTTTGGGGCTTATATAAGAAAAAGAATAAAAGTTTTAGAAAAATACTGCATTCCATCAGCTGTTGTAGGTGGAATGATTTTTTCAATATTAATGCTTATTTTTAAATTAAATAGTATCTTAACAATAAGCTTAGATACTACATTACAGCAAGTGTTTATGACAGCCTTTTTTACCAGTATTGGATATACTGCAAGCTTTAGGCTGCTAAAACAAGGGGGAGTAAAAGTTATAATATTTTTAATATTATCAACTATTTTAGTAATTACTCAAAATATATTAGGAGTATCTTTAGCATCAGCTTTTAAGCTTAACCCATTATTAGGACTAACTACAGGCTCCATTCCATTAGTAGGTGGACATGGTACATCAGGTTCTTTTGGACCACTTTTAGAGGGGATGGGGGTTAAGGGAGCAACAACTGTAGCTTTTGCCTCAGCAACTTTTGGACTAGTTATGGGAAGCATTTTAGGTGGATTTGCAGCAAAAACTTTAATAGAGCGAAATAAACTTAAAACAGTTAAGGAGTATCGTGATAAGACTATACCAGTAAGTGATTTTCATCAGGATAATGAAGCGGTATTATCACATAAGAAACTTATGAATGGAGCAGCATGGATATTTTTAGCAATGGGAATAGGAGCAATTATTACAAAGTTTATGGAAGGCTTAGGATTAACTTTCCCATCCTATATTGGGGCTATGCTTGCTGCTGCAATTATTAAAAATATATGCGACTTAAGAAAAGTAAAGCTTGAAGATAAGGAAATAGAAACTTTAGGTGGAATCAGTCTTTCCTTCTTCCTATCCTTAGCCCTTATGGGATTAAAGTTATGGGAATTATTTGACTTAGCTCTTCCTTTAATTATTATGTTAATAGCTCAAACTATTCTTATGTTTGTATTTGGATATTACATAGTATTTAGAGTTATGGGAAAAGATTATGAGGCTGCAGTTTTTGTTTCAGCCCTTTCAGGTTTTGGAATGGGATCTACAGCAAATGCAGTAGCAAATATGGATGCTCTTACAGATAAATATGGCTTTGCTAAAACTCCATATCTTGTAGTTCCAATAGTAGGATGTTTATTTATTGACTTTATTAATTCTTTTGTTATTACTATATTTATTAACATATTTGGATAATATGTAAAAGTAATAATACATAAGGAAAAATATAAAAAAACTATTATAATTTTACTAATAAATTAATGAAATACTAAAAATTATAAGGAAATATAAAGAAAATAACATAAGTAAATCTGTTAAAGATTTGTTTATGTTATTTTTTTACTATTTTTTTTATTAAATTATTAAGTTGTTAATACATTAACTATTTTTTAAGTTAAGTGTAATAGACAAGGTAAAATTTGAATGGTATAATCTTCCTGAAAACAATTACAGAAGGTGTGAAAATGGATATAAGTAGAGTTTTGGAGGATAATCCAATAATAACTGCAGTTAAAGATGATAATGAATTAGAAGCCGCCCTTGATTCAGAGAGTAAGGTTATCTTTGTTTTATATGGAAATATTATAAATATATTAAATATAAGCAAAAAGATATCAGATAAAAATAAAATTGGCTTTGTTCACATAGACTTAATTGAGGGGCTTTCTAATAAGGATATAGCAGTTAAATTTATAAAGCAGAAGACAAACTTTCAGGGAATAGTAACAACAAAGAGTTCTTTAATTAAAGCAGCTAAAGAAGTTGGGCTAAATACTGTTTTTAGAATATTTATTTTTGATTCCTTATCTTTGAAAAACGCAGAGAAACATATATCTAATGATTGTGATGCAGTAGAAATACTTCCAGGGGTTATACCTAAGGTAATTAAAAGTATTTCTAAGAAATACAAGAAGCCAATAATTGTTGGTGGCTTAGTTGAAACTAAAGAGGAGGTATTACAGGCCTTAAGAGCAGGGGCAAGCTGTATATCTACTTCTAATCAAAGAATTTGGGATATTTAAAATTTAATATTAACTAGCGAAAAAATAGTTTAGTGCTGTTAGAGATTTAGAGTCAAGCACAAAATAGGATAACTGTCTTATTTTGTCTTGACTTTTTTTAGCTAAACTTTATCAAGATTAAACTTTTTTTAAGGTTACAATTTAATATTAAATATATATTTTATTTAACTATAAGAATTAAAAGCAGGATAGGGGGGATATAACTAAAAATTAAGAGTTTGCATTTTGATTTTCAAGGACTTTAAACATAAGGACAAAATTTTAAATATCAGAGGATAAAGAAACTATACATTTAGTTTCTAAAAGGGGAGATTTTATATCTATTAAGATTGAGAATTATAATTTAGGGGGATATAAAAATGAAATTTTTAAGAAGTACAATAGGCTTTATGTGCGTTGGATTATTTGTCGGCGGAATATGGGGAACCTTTGCAGAAAAATATGGCATTGCAGGGGGCTGGTTTGCAGCTGTAGCAATAATAGGTCCAATGTGGTTTATGAACCATTATCTTGGATTAATAACTAATGAGGATGATGGAGCTTTTATAGATATGGGACTTGGAGTTGGTATTTCTTGTTTTATGAGAGACTTTTTCAATCAAGGTGCTAGTAGTGCAGTAAAATCACTTCCTACTCTAGCTCTTATAGCAGTGGGGGCTGTTATAGGAGGAATAGTGGCAGCAGCTATAGAGAGGGATATGGCTAAAAAATCTAATGCACAAGTTGAAATATCTGAAAATCAAAATGTAAATAATTAATTTAGAGAGGTTAGGAGGGTATTATTATGACATTGGAATTAGCTCTAGCGACAATAGTTGGTGGATTTTTATTTCCGTTTTTGATAAGAATGTATTGGGGTGGACTTGTAGATAAGTTTGGTCCAATTGGAGGATTTATGGCAGCTGGATTTATTGTAGGAACAGCTTGGGCATTAAATCATGGAGTTGGATTAATAACACAAAGTGGACCAGTTTGGGTAGACATGGGATTTGCTGCAGGAATAGGACTTTGCGTTGCATCTGCTATTCAAGGGGGAAAAGTAAAAAAGGCAATCCCACAAATAGGAGCAGCTTTAGTTGGGGGAACTTTAGCAGGCTTTATTCTATCGATAATACTTTAAAATTGATTATATAAAAATGGAGGAATGAAATAATGGGAAAATATATTATTGCTTTAGATCAAGGTACAACTAGTTCAAGAGCTATAGTTTTTGATAAGGCTCAAAATATTTTAGGCGTAGCACAAAAGGAATTTACACAAATTTATCCAACTCAAGGATGGGTTGAACATAATCCAATGGAAATATGGTCGACTCAATATGGAGTTTTACAAGAAGTTATTGCAAAAACAAATATAAAGTATGAAGATATTGCTGCTTTAGGTATTACTAATCAAAGAGAAACTACAATAGTTTGGGATAAGAACACTGGAGAACCTATATATAATGCTATAGTTTGGCAATGTAGAAGAAGTTCTTCTATGGTAGATAAACTAGTTGCAGATGGTCATGGCGATTATATAAGAGAAGCTACTGGATTAGTACCAGATGCTTATTTCTCAGGAACTAAGATTAAATGGATTTTAGATAATGCTGAAGGGGCTAGAGAAAAAGCAAATAGGGGAGAATTATTATTTGGTACAGTAGATACTTGGTTAGTTTGGAAATTAACTAATGGAAAAGTACACGTTACTGATTATACAAACGCATCTAGAACAATGATATATAACATCAAAGATTTATGCTGGGACGAAAAGCTATTAAATATATTAGATATTCCAAAATCAATGCTTCCAGAAGTTAAAAATTCATCAGAAGTTTATGGCTATGCTAATTTAGGTGGAGTAGATGTTCCAATTGCAGGTATGGCAGGAGACCAACAAGCTGCATTATTTGGTCAAGCTTGCTTTAACAAGGGTGAAGCAAAGAATACCTATGGAACAGGAAACTTCCTACTTATGAATACTGGAGATGAATTAGTAAGAAGTAATAATGGTCTAGTTACAACTATTGCTGTTGGTATAGATAATAAGGTTCAATATGCTTTAGAAGGTTCTGTATTCATTGGTGGAGCAGTAATTCAATGGATAAGAGATGAATTAAAACTTGTAAATGATGCTGCTGATACAGAATATTTTGCTAAAAAGGTAGATGACAATGGAGGCGTTTATATAGTTCCTGCCTTTACTGGACTTGGAGCACCCCATTGGAATCAATATGCTAGGGGTGCTATCTTAGGATTAACTAGAGGAGCTAATAGAAATCATATAATTCGTGCTGCCTTAGAATCAATTGCTTATCAATCTAGGGATGTATTATATACCATGGAAAAGGATTCAGGTACAAAACTTACCAGCCTAAAGGTTGATGGTGGAGCAAGTAGAAATGGTTTCTTAATGCAATTCCAAGCTGATATAATAAATGCTGAAATTAGAAGGCCAATAATTACAGAAACAACAGCTTTAGGTGCTGCATATTTAGCAGGCTTAGCTGTAGGCTTTTGGGAAAGCAAAGAAGAATTAGCAAAGAACTGGTGTGAAGGAGAAAGATTTACACCTAATATGGATGAAGACACTAGAAATAAACTTTGCTCAGGCTGGTCAAAAGCAGTAAAAAGAAGTTTAGATTGGGAAGAAAAATAAGAATTTTACAGATATTGAGAATTAATAATTCTTATGATATAATTAAGATATCAAATATATATTTCATTAGTGCTTAAGAGTTTTAGAGTCAAGCACAAAATAAGGGAGGTTTTCTACCTTTATTTTGTCTTGGCTTTTTTTATTGATACTTTTTGAATTAAGAGTTTATTTTACAGGAATAATAACTAACAAGGTTTTTATAAAAAGAATTTATGGGGGTATAGTTTTATGTATGATGTAGTAATAATTGGAGCTGGTGTAATTGGAACATCTATTTTTAGAGAATTAACTAAGTACAAGGTAAAAGCTGCCATAGTTGAAAAAGAAAATGATGTTTCTATGGGAACTTCAAAAGCAAACTCTGCTATAGTTCATGCAGGATATGATCCTAAAGAAGGAACCCTAATGGCAAGGCTTAATGTTAAAGGAAATGAAATGTTTGAAGATTTATGTAAGGAGTTAGATGTTCCTTTTAAAAGAAATGGTTCCTTAGTTTTAGCTTTTAATGAGGAAGATTTAGAAACTGTTAAAAAGCTTTATGACAATGGAAATAAAATTGGAGTCAAGGGATTAAAAATCCTTAGTAAGGAAGAAGTTTTAGAAAAGGAACCTAATGTTTCAGATAAAGTTGTTGGAGCCTTATATGCACCTACTGGAGGAATAGTTGGACCTATGGAATATACTATTGCCCTAGCTGAAAATGGTGTTAAAAATGGTGGTGAAATATTCTTAAATTCTGAAGTTATAAAAATAGAAAAAGATGAAAACTTTAAAATAACAACTAAAAATAATAAGGTTATAGAAAGTAGATTTATAGTTAATGCAGCTGGAGTTTATGCTGATAAGGTGCATAATTTAATTTGTCCTGAAAGCTTTAAAATAACTCCAAGAAGAGGACAATATTTTGTTATGGATAAATCTCAAGGAAAGTTATTTAATAGTACAATATTCCAATGTCCATCAACTCTTGGCAAGGGAATACTAGTTTCTCCAACAGTTCATGGCAATTTAATTGTTGGACCTGATGCAGAAGATTTAGAAGATAAGGAAGCGATTAATACAACTTCTAAAGGACTTGAATATGTAAGGGAAACTACCTTAAAAACAACTGAAAAAATTAATTTTAGGGAAAGTATAAGGAACTTTGCTGGACTAAGAGCCCAAGCTGATACGGGTGATTTTATAATTAAGGAAGATGAGCATGTAAAGGGATTTATTGATGCTGCTGGAATGAAATCACCAGGATTATCTTCAGCTCCTGCAGTTGCCTTAGAAGTAGTAAAAATTCTTCAAGATATTGGTTTAACTAAGGAGAGAAATGAAAATTTTGATGGAAGAAGAAAGCAGATTATATTTAGTGAACTTTCAAAGGAAGAAAAAGGGGAATTAATAAAGAAAAATCCTTCTTACGGAAAGATAATCTGTAGATGTGAAGGCATAACAGAGGGAGAAATCATTGATGCAATTTCAAGATCCTTTGGAACTATAACTTTAGATGGAGTTAAAAGAAGGTGCAGACCAGGAATGGGAAGATGCCAAGGCGGCTTCTGTGGCCCAAGAGTTTTAGAAATTATAGCAAGGGAGCTTAAAAAAGATCCTATAAATGTTTATCAGGAAAAAGAAGGCTCTTATATTCTAGTAGGTAAAACAAAATAGGGGGAAGTTTATATGAAATATGATTTAGTAGTAGTTGGTGGAGGCCCTGCTGGACTAGCTGCAGCTTATGAGGCTTATAATAATGGAATAGAAAATATTTTAATAATTGAAAGAGATGTAGAGCTTGGAGGAATTTTAAACCAATGCATTCACAATGGTTTTGGATTACACACTTTTAAAGAAGAATTAACTGGGCCGGAATATGCTCAAAGGTTTATTGAGATGGTAAATAGCACTAAGGTTGAAGTTATGCTAGATACCATGGTTTTAGATATTGAAGGCAATAAAACCATTCATGCAATAAATTCAGAAAAGGGATATATGGAAATTGAAGCTAAAGCTATAATCTTAGCTATGGGTTGTAGGGAAAGAACTAGAGGAGCTATAAATATTCCTGGAGATAGGCCTTCTGGAATATTTAATGCAGGGGCAGCCCAAAGATATATAAATATTGAAGGCTATATGCCAGGTAAGGAAGTTGTTATTTTAGGATCTGGAGATATAGGACTTATTATGGCAAGAAGAATGAGTCTAGAGGGAGCAAAGGTTAAGGCTGTTGTAGAACTTATGCCTTATTCTAACGGCTTAAATAGAAATATCGTTCAATGCTTAAATGACTATGACATTCCATTATATCTTTCACATACAGTTGTAGATATTATTGGCAAGGAAAGATTAGAAAAGGTTGTTATTGCTAAGGTAGATGAAAATAGAAGACCTATAAAGGGAACTGAAATTGAATTCGACTGCGATACTCTTTTATTATCAGTAGGTTTAATACCAGAAAATGAATTATCTAAAAATGCTGGTATTGAATTAGATAAGAGAACTAACGGTCTAATAGTAAATGAAAGTATGGAAACATCAATAGAGGGAATTTTTGCCTGCGGTAATGTTGTTCATGTTCATGATTTAGTTGACTTTGTAACAGCAGAAGCAAAGCATGCAGGAGCTTGTGCTGCCAAATATATAAAGGGTGAATTATTAAGGGGAAAAGAAATTGATATAATTAATGGTAAAAATATTACCTATACTGTTCCTCAAAAAATATCTGTAGAGGCAATAGAAAATAATTTAACAGTTTTTATGAGGGTAAATAATATCTATAGGGATAAGCTTATTACAGTTAGAAATGAAGATAAGTTAATAGCTAAATTTAAGAGAAAGCATTTAGCGCCTTCTGAAATGGAAAAGATACTTTTGAATAAAAAGCTTTTAGAAGGTATAAAGGGCAATTTAGTTATATCTTTAGAGGATGGTGAATAAGATGGTTAAGGAATTAATTTGCATAAGCTGCCCAATGGGCTGCCATTTATCAGTAGATACAGAAAAACTAACAGTTACAGGTAATAGCTGTAAGCGAGGAGAGATTTATGGAATAAATGAAGTAACAAATCCTGTAAGGGTTATTACAACAACTGTTAAGATAGAGGGTGCTCATCATGCAGTTTTACCTGTAAAAACTAAGACGCCAATTCCTAAAGATTTGAATTTTAAGTGTATAGAAGAATTAAATAAGATTACAGTTAAAGCTCCAGTAAAAATGGGGGATGTTATTGTTGAAAACATCCTTAACACAGGAGTAGATGTAATAGCTACTAGAGATTTGTAAATATTTAAAAAGGTTTGCAAGAGGGACTGACCCCATTACATTTTTTGTAATGGGGTTAGTCCCTTAAAGCTTAAAGGTTGAAAGCAATTAAATTAAAGTATCATTCATATCTTTTAAATGTTGAGTAGTTGCAGCAACATCATTAGTAGTAGCATTTAATTCTTCTGATAAAGACAAAATTTCTTCAGAAGCTGCCGATATTTCCTCTGATACTGAAGCTGATTCTTCTATTTTATTAACAATGTCATTTTTATTATTATTAATTGAGATTGAGTTTAAAGTAATATCATTAACTTTTGGTGTTATTATGTTTATTGCTTCAAAGATATCATTAAAGGAAGCTGCTGTTTCGGAAATTATATTTAATTCTTCTAGCAATTTATTATCTAAATCAATAGAATTATCCACCATGGACTTGCTGTCCTTAGTTATTTCTGCTACAAGGGAATTTATATTTTTAGCAGAATTTTGGCTTTCTTCAGCTAGCTTTCTGACCTGTTCAGCGACTACAGCAAAGCCCTTTCCATGTTCTCCTGCCCTAGCTGCTTCTATTGCAGCATTTAAAGCTAAGAGATTTGTTTGTTCTGAGATTGAATTTATTAAATTAGATATTTCAGAAATTTTATTAACTTTATTTCCAAAGTCAGAAATTTTCTCTTTATAAAGATCAAATTCTTTTTTTGTAGAATATATATAACTTTCAAGGTTGTCCATTTTAGCTTTATTAGTATTTACCATATTATCTATTTCATTTATTTTAATATTTACCTCATCAATAGAAGAGATTATATTTTCTAAAGATCTGCTAAATTCAGTAGTTAAATTAGAAATTTTCATCAATCCTTCTGATTGGTTATTTATACCGAAGGTAATATCTTGTATGGCAGTAGTTACATTATCGGAAGAAGCAGATATTCCATCAGAAACAGAAGTTAAAGTATCTGCCTGATTTAAAGCTTTGTTAGCGCTTTCCTGAATTTTTTTAATAATATTATTTAGGGCTGACTTAGTTTTATTTAAGGAATTTGCCATTATTCCAAACTCATCTTTTCTTTGTAAAGTAAAATCATTTATTTTAAAGGTTAAATCCCCATTTGCTAAAGCATCTAAATATGTACTTGTTTTTAAAATTGGATTTACAATAAATTTAGATGTAAGTTTTGTGATAATTAAAGTTGAAATAATAAGGATTATTAATGATGCAATAATTATATTTATTAATATATTTTTTACCTCTTCCCATATTAGGTGTTTTTCTATGCCTAAGAAGAACATTCCTATTATTTTTCCTTCTTTATCTTTTATTGGAGAGTATAGAGCTTTATATTTAGCGTTAAATATTTCAGTATTTAATTTAACTTCTTCAGCATTAGATAAGACTTTAGCAGATATTTCTGAATCTGCCTTTGTGCCTGTTGCACGCTTATTATTTTCTATTATTGTTGTTGTAATTCTGGTGTCCTCTAAAAATATAGTTGCTTCTGATTGGGAAGATTCTTTAATTAAATCTACTATTTCAGTATTATCATTTATTAAAAACTCACCTTTATAGAGCTTATTATCTTTAATAGACCAGTCTCCTTCGTACTTGGCATTTATTAAATTCATGCTCATATTATATTGAGTTTCTAAAATATTTTCTGTTATATAGTTATTAAAGGTGTAATATACAATAATAATCGAAACTAATACAACAGAAAAAAAGTATGGAATTCATCAATACTATTATTTTTTCTTTTATTTTCATTTTATCCCTTCCTCCTAAGCAGTAAATTTAATAAGGAAAATTATTATTTTATAAATTTATCAAAAAATTAACAATATATAGTTAATATTAACATAATTTTATAAACTTGCATATTTATAAATTTTTAATAAAATATTAAAATAATTGTCTATTAATTTTGTAAAAAATCTTTGAAGGGAAAAGAAGATATAAGATATAATAATAAAAATACTTATAGATAAAGGAGAATGAATTTATGAAGAAGAGCTTTAATATGGAAGAATTTTTATTAAAATATCCTTATGCTAAAGAAAAAATTGAACAGTATGCTATAAATATAAATTCATTAAAGGAAATATATGATGATTTTGTGAAATATGAAATTTCCTATGAAAACCATGCAAATTTTATAGCGAATATTTTTCGTTCTGTTGAATCTGTACATTCTGTAAAATCAAGGGTTAAGAATCCAGAAAGGTTAATTGAAAAAATAATTAGAAAAACTGGGGATAGAAAAGAGAAATATGGGAATGATTTTGAGTTCTCTGTGGATAATTATAAAAATGAAATTAATGATTTAATTGGAATAAGGGTAATTCATATATTTAAAGATCAATGGCAGGCTATTCATGAATTTATTATGAAAACCTGGAAGGTTATTGAAGTTACTGCTAATGTAAGAGAAGGGGACAATACCAAGCCTTTTGAAGAACTAAATATTGAAGTTAGATCAAGAATATCAGGATATCGTTCAGTTCATTATTTAGTTGAATTTTATCCAACCAATGAAAAGGTAATAGCAGAAATTCAAGTTAGAACCATATTTGAAGAGGGATATGGAGAAATAGATCATACTTTAAGATATTCCCATCATGAAATTCCAGAAATATTAAAGTCAAATCTTCTTCTTTTTAATAGAATAGTTGGAAGTGCCGATGAAATGGCATCTCTTATAAATGATTTAAGCAAGGAATGGTGTGATAAAGAAAAAGAATATCTACAGCTTATAGAAGCTCAAAGAAAAGAAATAGAGGAGCTAAAGAAATTAAAAAAATAAAAGAAGAGTGGCGGCACTCTTCTTTTTTTATGGTTTATTTATTATTTTCAGATAAAGTAAAGGTTGAAAGCAATTTGATTAAGCAGTCATTCATATCTTTTAATTGCTGAGCAGTCAAAGATACATCACTAGTAGCAACACTTAATTCTTGAGATAAGGATATAATTTGTTCAGCAGCTGCTGATATTTCCTCGGATACAGCTGCTAAATTGTCTGCTTCTTTTAAAGCTTTATTAGCACTGGCTTGAATATTTTAATAATATTTTTTAAAGCTAACTTGCTTTTTAGTAAGGAATTTGCCATTAATCCGAATTCATCCTTTCTTTTTAAACTATAATCACTAATTCTAAAAGTTAAGTTGCCATTTGCTAAAGAATCTAGATATTCACTAGTTTTAAGAAGCGGATTAACAATAGACTTAGAGGTCAGAAAGGTAACAATTGATAATGAAAGAATAAAAACTACTAAGGATAAAATAATAATATTAAATAGTATATTTTTAATTTCTTTCCATATGTCACTTCCTCTTATGCCTAAGAAAAACATTCCTATTATTTTTCCATCCTTATCTTTTATAGGAGAGTATAGGGTTTTATATTTAGTATTAAATATCTTGATACTTTCTTTTACTTTTTCATCATTAAATAAAACTTTAGCAGATATTTTTGGATCTGCCTTTGTACCTGTTATAGTTTTGCTGTTTTCTGTTATTGTAGTTGCAACTCTGGTATCATTTAAAAATATTGTCACTTCTGATTGGCAAGCTTCCTTAATTAAATCAACTATTTCATTATTATCATTTATTAAAAAGTCACCTTTATAGAGCTTATCATCCTTTATAGACCAGTCTCCTTCATATTTAGCATTTATTAAATTCATGCTCATATTATATTGCTTTTCTAAAAAATTTTCTGTTATATAATTATTGAAGTTAAAATGTATGACTAGAAGAGAAACAAGCACTATTGAGAAAAGCATAGAAGTCATTATGGTAATTATTTTTTCTTTGATTTTCATTTAACTACTTCCCCCTAAGAAAAATTTAGGTTTGAATTACAATATATAAGTTAATTTAACTTTATGGCTGAAATCATAAAATAACTATAATATTACTAATATTAAAATTTATGAAAGTTGGTGACTGTAATAAGCTATTAAAGAAAAATTTAATTTTGCTATTTCAATAATATATTAGGCTTAAATATCTATAATGTAAAATATAAATAATAAGGAAAATACTTATTTTTATTTATGGGAGAATAATAAATGCTGTTTACAGATAATCTTAGTCCAGAAGAACTAGCTATATTGAGTAATATCCTTGCAATAGAGTTAAGTAAAGATAGAACAGCAAGCGAAATAAGTGTTATTGCTAGTTTTTTATCTGCTGTAGGAGATATTATGGCGGTTATAGCTGCTCAAAGAGAGTATTTAGAAGAATTAGAAGAAGCTTCAGAGAGCAAATCCAAGGAAAGGGATAAGGAAGAAAAGAATAAAAATAAGGGTAAGTGAATATTTTAACTATTATTACTTACCCTATATTATTGGAAGTATTTAATATTTACCAAAGGATGTAATTAATATAAATATTTGTCCAACTTTTTAATTAAATTATTTATTATGAGATAATTTTGATCTTTTAGTATATTTTTTGCCATTTGCATGACAGCCTTTTTTCTTTCCATCGATAAAGCCTATATCAGAGCCAGCTTCAGAATACATTTTTCTTAATTCGGCATTAGATTTTGGTCTGTCTTTTAATCTATTTTTATTGTTATCCATTTTGATTCCTCCTAAAAATTTTTCGATTATCGATTATAGTTTAACCAAAATGAAACCAAATAATTAATTACATATATTAGAATAATAATAGTAAAGCTTTGCAAGGAAAAATTTAAAAGTAACTTGGGCTTTTCTTGATAGTGTAAAGTTTCGTATGAAAAAATGAGCAGAAGTTTATTTTGAGCAATTTTAATAACTTAACATTAATTTATTAGATTAATTTGTAATTTCAAGCACAAGAAAAAGGCCTTCGGTTGCGGAGGCAAAAAAGTTAATATTTA